>Ga0326728_10002244_pt1 | contig 65078 bp, 66 predicted proteins | sample MB3enrmetagenome_FD_207602 | JGI IMG/M metagenome (GOLD analysis project Ga0326728, IMG submission 207602) | Lab enriched peat soil microbial communities from McLean, Ithaca, NY, United States - MB31MN | ecosystem: Environmental > Terrestrial > Soil > Wetlands > Peat | place: USA: New York...
GGATTCGAACCTCCGTAGCCCGCAAGGGGCGGCAGATTTACAGTCTGCTGCCATTAACCGCTCGGCCACCCGTCCGGAGTTCCGCCCGGCATGGCACAGTTATCCTCTGCCCTGCCCGGCTGAAAAAACAAGTATAGCGCACTCGACTTCGGCGTGGGGTCATCCCTTCCGGGCTGTGGCCGGGCTTCTGCCCGGCGTCCGGCTTCAGCCGCGATGCCGGGCCATCAGTTGCCGGATGGGCTCGTTGTCGGCGTAGACGCGCCATTCGGCGACCAGCCCCTCCCGAATGAGCGCGCGCCAGGCGGCCGGAGTCTGCCACCGGTTCTCCGGCAGCAGTTTGCCCTCCACGGCGTAGGTGCCCTCGGCGCGCCCCATCATGAGCACCACGTTCCCGTCGGCGAAGGTCTCATTCACCACCACCTCGTAATCGGGAACCATGTGGAAATACCCCTCCCAGCCGGCCTTCATCTTCTCCCGGCCCTCGGCTCGGGAGCCCACTCCGTCGATGAAGACGTGGTCCTCGGTCATCAGCGCCACCAGTTCCTCGACGCTGCGATGGTTGATGGCCTCCACAAACGCGCGCGCCACACGTTCGGGGGATTGGTCGTTAAGCGGCGCCATAGCCAGATTGTAGCCTCAGGCGCGATGCTTGTCCATTAAATGACGCAGCGGATCGTTGCTGCCGCACACACTCCATTCGGCCACCAGGCCCCAGCGAATCCGCGCCCGCCAGATGACCGGAGTCTTCCACTCGTTCTCGCGCAGCAGCTTTCCCTCGGTGGCGTAGGTGCCGTGCGCGTGCCCCAGCAGCACCACCACGTTTCCCGCGACGTAGGTCTCGTCAACCACCATCTCGAAATCGGGAACCGCCTGGAAATACTCTTCCCAGGCGGCCATCAACTTCTCCCGGCTCTCCAGCCTTTTCCCGAGGCAATCGATGAAGACGTGGTCGTCGGTCATTAGCCCCGCCAGCTCGTCGATGTTCCGATGGTTGATCGCCTCGACGAAAGCGCGCGCGGCGAACTCCGGGAATTCTGCGCTAAGCGGCATCCAAGCCAGTAGTGTAGCCCGTCGGAAGCGCGGATGCCAGTCCCCCCAGGTAGGCGATTCGCAGCCGGCGTGCCATAATGCGAAACAGCGGGAGGTGGTTCGCAATGCGCAGGCTCGGCGTTGGGGCGAGATGGCTGTCGGTGCTGCTCGCGGCCGCGGCCGTCTTGCACGGCGCCTCGGCGGACCGGCGGCTGGCCCGCGGCGTGCGCCATCCCGTGCGCAACGGCTGGATCTTCGTGCACCTGGAGGGGCCGCCGTCCATGCTGGGCTTCCAGCACGGATACCTGCTCGCGCCGGAGATTCAGGACGCCCAGCGGATTCTGGCGTTACTGCTGGAACGCGACACCGGCAAACCCTGGCCGTTCTTCCGCGACGCCGCCAGGACCGCCTTTTGGCCCCACGTCGAAGCCCAGTACCGCGAGGAGTTGCAGGGCATCGCCGAGGGCGTCGGCGCGCGCGGCGTCCCGCTGGACGTTTGGGACATCACAGCCATGAACGCCTGGCTCGAGTTCTCCCCCTATTACTTTAAGTGGTGGGAGAAGGAGAACCATGTGACGCAGCCCGCACCGGCCACCGCTCCCGAGCATTGCAGCGCTTTCGTGGCCACCGGAAGCTACACCGTCGACGGCCAGCCGGTGATTGGCCACAATGCCTGGACCGGCTACATGGAAGGGGCGCGCTGGAACATTCTATTCGACATTCTGCCCCAGCAGGGACACCGCATCCTGATGGACGGCTTCCCCGGCCTCATCCACAGCGCCGACGATTTCGGCATCAACTCCGCCGGGATCATGATCACCGAGACCACCATCTCGGATTTCGCGGGGTTCGATCCCAGCGGCGTGCCCGAATTCGTGCGGGCGCGCAAAGCCATGCAGTACGCGGGTTCCATCGACGAGTTCGCGCGCATCATGAAGGAGGCCAACAACGGCGCGTATGCCAACAACTGGCTGGTCGCCGACCGCAACACGGGCGAAATCGCGGACCTCGAGCTGGGACTCAAGAACGTGACGCTGTTGCGCACCAAGGACGGCTACTTCGCCGGGGCGAATTTCCCCGTCTCCGACAAGCTGGCGCAAGAGGAGACCAGCTTCGACCGCACCGACCTGTCGCTCAGTCCCAACGCCCGCCGCATCCGCTGGGAACAGTTGATGGAGGAGAACAAGGGCCGGATCGACGTCGCCGCGGCCCAGCGCTTTCTCTCCGATCACTACGACACCTTCGACCGGAAGATGGAGCCCGACGAGCGCACGCTGTGCGGGCACAACGAACTCTCGCCGCGCGGCCTCAAGCCCTGGCAGCCGCCCTACGGGCCCGCGGGAGCCGTGTCGGCGAAGGTGACCGACGCAACCCTCGCGGCGCGCATGTCCATCCAGGCCGCCATGGGCCACTCCTGCGGCATCTCTTTCAAGGCCGCCGCGCATCTGCGCGCCCATCCCGAGTCGGCCTGGCAGAAGCGCTTCCTGCGCGACCTGCCCGCCCACCCCTGGACCGAGTTCCAGGCGGGGCAGTAGCGCCGGCGCTTACTACCCCTTTGTGAACTGGGTTGCCAGAAACACCAGGCCGGCGGGAATCAGAAGCAGCAGGGCCAGCACAATCCACGACATCCGGTTGCCGAAATTGAAGGTCCATCCCAGGCCGATACGCTTCTCGACAAAGAGCGCCGGGTCGTCGGGGTTGTAATAGAACCCACCGCCATGCCAGCAGGCTTCGGGCGTGATTTCTGCCGCCTGGGCGCCAGTTTCCGCGCGGCGCCGAACCGAGAGCCAGACCGTTAGGGCCAGGAAACCGAAGGACGCGACGAGGAAAGCCGGCAGCGCCCCCAGGGGGACAATGTGAAGCGGCAGAAGCCCAGCCAGCGAGAACGCGACGGCGATCACGTAGGCGACCACAGTCTGGACTACCTCGGCGGCGGGGTGCCGGGCGCTTCTGCGCGACCCCCACACGGTGATCGCGAGTATTCCCCAGATAAACAGGACGACGATGGCGCCCAGAAGCAGCGGACCGTAGACGCCCGCGAAGCTTCGCGTGGACCAGCCGTTGGGAGCCCCGTCGGCTCCCCAATGGATCGGGAATCGAGCCGGAATCTGGTCCCAGTGGAGATGCAGGTAAAGCGCAGTCCCGGCCAGGATGGCCAAGGGAGGCACGAACGATAGCATTTGCCAGAATCGGCGATCATCCTCATCCGTCAATCGCGCCTCGCGCAGGGAAGGCGCCGGCAAGGCGAGATGCCGAACCTCGGTCCGCCGCCGGGCGAAGATCCAGCCGGCAGCGTAGAGCGGTAGGAGGGACGCAGCCACCAGCCACACGGCGGCCCAGGACAACGGCAGCGTTATCGAAGCAACCAGCGCCGCAGCCGTCCAGGGCAGCAGGTGGAGTTCGTAGCGCCGTATCGCTTGCCGGCCTTCCATTCCGTAGCGAACCTCGCGGGGAACGGCCAATCCGAAGAGGCGCTCGGGCCGCGGAAGGAAAGGGAGCGCATGCAGGCTCGCCATCACGAAGGCGAGGATCAGCGACGAATAGAGTCGGATAGACATCAGACCTCCAGCTTTTCGGCAACCAGGCGCAGTTCGGCGGCAATGGCCCGAGGGGACAGGCCCTCGGCTCGCATCTGGGCGGCCATCTGACGAATACGCCGCTTGAATTCAGCGACCTTCTCGCGGCTGGCGCCGGAAGGGGCGTGCCGGTCGATCACCGCGGCGCGCCGTCCGTGCTGCAAGTCCAGCCAGCCTTCTTCGGCAAGCTGGCGGTAGGCCTGGGCGACGGTATTGAAGGTGATGCCGAGTTCCAGGGCCAGGCGGCGAACCGAGGGAAGAAGGTCTCCCGGCGCGAGATCGCCATCCACCAGATGCGTTCGCAGGGAATCCACGATCTGCCGGTAGACTGGGACGGGCGACGCCAGGTCGATTCGGATTACGGGCGTTCGTTTCGCCATCTGTGCACTGTGCGATTACAGTGTACAGTTATCCCGGCTGCGTGTCAAGAGGGCCGGCGAGCCGTCAGGTGATATCCTGGCGGAATGCAGCCCGGATCTTCGGCTCCGCCCCAGCCTTCGGAACGCCGCCAGCGGTTGATCCTCTGGCTGGCCATGCTTGTCTCCCTGGCGCTGTACCCCATCATGATGCGGATACTCCCTCCGCCCCAGCCCGCGAACAACCCAAAGCTGGTGACGACGCTGACAGTCTTATCCATTGCCTTGGCCGCGGCTTCCCTTCCTGCCAGGAACCGGCTGTTGGCCAGGTCGCGCGAAGCTGGAACTCTGGAATCCCGGCAGTTGGCGCTGATGCTGCCGATCGCGCTTTGCGAAGCGGCTGCGCTGATGGGGCTCGCGGCCTGGTTCACTACCGCTTCGCCGCGCTCCTACTATCTCTTTGCCATCGGGTTCCTCGGAATGCTCTTCCACTATCCACGCCGCGAGGTGTAGGCCGGGCCGGCGGCAAGACCGCCGGCGCTACAGCCGCCAACTCTTAAAAGTTTAGTTGACAACCCGCCCAATCTGCGGTACAAAGGAATTGAAGCAAGTCTTAACGAATTAATAATTAGCTGGGACCAAGACGAAGATGCCGAGAAAGCCCTCGCCAACCTTAACCGAAGCCGAGCTGCCGCTGATGGAAGTGCTCTGGCGGAAGCATGCGGCCACCGTGGGCGAGGTGGCCGAGGGACTGCCCAAGGACAAAGCGGTGGCCTACAACACCGTGCTCACCATGTTGCGAATTTTGGAACGAAAAGGCTACGCACGGCATACCAAAGATGGGCGCGCTTTCGTCTATCAACCTGTGGTGGATCGCGGACAGGCCAGCCGGAGCGCCGTCCGGCAGCTCCTCAGCCGCTTTTTTCACGATTCACCGGAGGCGCTGGTGTTGAACCTGCTCCAGGAGGAAGCTCTGGACGAGCGCGAGCTGGAGCGGCTGAAGAAGATGACGGAAAGCGAGTGAGGGGACGATGCCGAACTGGATAGCGGCCGCGGTGCTGGGAACGCTGCTAAACGCAATCGTCGTGGGGATGGCGCTGGCGGCGGCGCTCTGGCTGATGCTGCGCCTGCTGCCGCGGTCGAGCGCGGCGACGCGCTACGCGGTGTGGTCGGCGGCGCTGGTGGCCATCCTTTCGCTGCCGTTGCTGATGCTGCGTGCTCCGGCGTCGGGGGGGCAGGGAAGTGGGCTCCCCGGCGCGGCGCTCGTGACGCTGCCCACGCCGGGAGGATGGGTTCTCTGGGCGCTGGCGGCCTGGCTCGCGATCAGCGCGGCCCTGCTAGCCCGCCTGGCCTGGAGCTACCGCTCGATGCGCAGGCTGAAACGCGAGGCCCGACCGCTCGCGATGGAGCAAGCGCTGCTCGGGAGCGCCAGAGGGCGCCGGGTGCAACTGCGCGCCTCTTCCCAAATCGCCGTGCCGATGGCCGCTGGGCTCTGTGATCCAGTCATTCTGATCCCGGAAGCGCTTTCCGAACAACTCTCCGAGGAGGAGTTCCGGCAGGTGCTGCTGCACGAACTGGCGCACCTGCGCCGCCGGGACGACTGGACCAACCTGGCGCAGAAGGTGCTGGAAGCGCTGTTCTTCTTCCATCCCGTGGTGTGGTGCATCGCGCGCCGCCTGAATCTGGAACGCGAAATCGCCTGCGACGACTGGGTGGTCGCCATGACCGGAGCGGCCCGCCCCTACGCGGTCTGCTTGACCAAGATGGCCCGGCGGAGCATGTTCGCGCGCGCGCCGCAACTCGCCGCCGGGGCAGTGGCGCGGAAGGGGCAGGTGTCGCGCCGGATCGAGTCGCTGCTGAGCCGCCGGGGTGCAGCGGCAGGCGGCCTTTCGAAGATCGGCGCGCTGGCGGGAACGGGCTTGCTGGCGATGGCCGCGCTCCTGGCGGCGAACCTGGCTCCGGTCGCGGTGGCGGAGCCGGCCATCGCCGCACTGCCCTGGAAGGCCAAACCGATTCCGGTGGTCGCCATGGCCTACGCGAAACCGGCCGCGCCAGTGGTGCGGCGGACCAAGCGAATGGCCCGGGCCAAGGCGGGAACCGTGCTGATCCAAGAGTGTACGTACGTGATTTATTCCGGAGAGGGAGCGCAGGTGCGGAGCTGGGTGACCATCCTTTGGATCCAGCCGCCTCCAGCGTCGCGAGCTCCGGGTCAGACCTGACATAGGAGGAACAAAATGAGCATTTTGAGAAGTCGCCGCTACGTAGCGGCCCTGGCCGTGGCCGTGGCTCTGCTGCTGGCCACGTTGATTTACACGGGCGTTGGAACCGCGCGTGCCGCCAGCCCGGCGGCGGACGCCACGCCACTGACCATTCCCAACCCCGTGCAGCTTTCCACCGAGTTTTCCAGACTCGCCAAACAGCTCGAGCCCTCGGTGGTGCAAGTAACCAGCACCGTTGAGCAGAAGCAGGTTCGGGGACGTTCCCCGCAGAACATGCAGCCCTTCGGAGAGGACGGGCCGGATCTGTTCCGCCGCTTCTTCGGCGGCGATCCCTTCGGCGAAATGCCGCAGCAGCCGCGGCGTGCCGAGGGCACCGGCTCGGGCTTCGTGGTGGACAAGAACGGCTATATCCTGACCAACAACCACGTGGTGGACGGCGCCACCCGCGTGCGAGTGCAATTGCATGGCGACTCGACCGAGTACACCGCCAAAGTGATTGGCGCGGACCCCGAGCTGGACCTGGCCGTGATCAAGATCGACGCGGGCAAGCCGCTGGTTCCCGTCAAGATCGGGAACTCGGATGCCGTGCAAGTGGGCGAATGGGCGGTAGCGATCGGCTCGCCGTTCGGTCTGGAAGCTACGGTTACGGCCGGAATCATCAGCGCCAAAGGCCGCAACAACCCGGAACCCGGCCATCAGCTCCAGCGCTTCCTGCAGACCGACGCCGCCATCAACCCGGGCAATAGCGGAGGGCCGCTGCTCAACATCAACGGCGAGGTAGTCGGGGTGAACACCATGATCGCCACCAACTCGGGCGGCTATCAGGGGATTGGCTTCGCGCTGCCTATCAACCAGGCGGTCGTCTCTTACAACCAGATCATCAAGAGCGGCAAGGTCTCGCGGGGGGCCATCGGCATCCTGTTCGACCGCAACCAGAAGCCCGAGCTGCTGAAGGGTTGGGGCGGCGGCGCCTCCGGGGTCTTCGTCACCCAGGTGACTCCCGGCAAGCCGGCCGACAAGGCGGGCATCAAAGTGGGCGACATCATCACGGCGTTCAACGGAAAACCGGTGAAGGATGGCGACGAGCTGGTGGGCCTGGTCTCGCAGACGCCGGTGGGCGAGAGCGTGCCCGTGACCGTGCTGCGCGACGGCAAAACCCAGGATCTCACGGTCACGGTCGGCGATCGCAGCGATATCGTGGCCGGCGACTCGCGCCGCGGCAGGCTGGGGTCCCCAGAGGGCGGGGAAGAGGAAGGCACGCCGGTGAAGTTTGGGCTCTCGGTTCGCGCGCTGAGCGACAGCGAACGCGAGTCGTCCAACTTTCCAGAGCAGGGCGGGGTGCTGGTGACCGGCGTCGAGGAGGGTTCCTTCGCCGAAGACCTCCAAATCCGCGAGGGCGACGTTGTGTTGGCCCTGAACCGCCAACCGGTGAGCTCGGCGAGCGACCTGAAGAAGGTAGCCGGCCAGCTCAAGCCGGGTGATGCCGTGGCCTTCAAGATGATGCGTAGAGTGCCGGGCGAGGGAGGGCGCCGGTCGGGTGGCGACTGGCAGCCCTTCTTTGCCGCGGGCACGCTGCCGCACTAACGGATCCACCCCGGCCGGCGCGGCCTTACGGGGTCGCGCCGGCCGGGTCCCCGATTCGGAGTTGTGGGTCGGATGGCTACAGATCCCCATATGTGAGCCCTCCCGAAAACCGGATTCCCCGAGCCCTGCCGGAATTGTAAACTCCAGGAAAATCGAGTATTCTGTAAACACGGCCGTCTGGCTCCCCCGCTGGCATCGAACGTGCTAGCTAAAAGTGTGAAAAGGTGTGCCGCTCGAGGTGTGCGGCTGGTAATGGTTAGGGCATGAGAGGGCTTAAGCTCCAGCTCCTGAACGCGCTACTGATGATTCTCACAGTAGCCGCGGTGATTTCCGCCCTGATCAACTTCCAGCAGCAGAGCAGGTTCCGGCCCCCCGAGGATGGAGTCACCTGGAGCGAGCGCTCCGGCGGCGTGACCGCTCTCTACGTCGTGGCGGGCAGTCCGGCGGCCAATGCCGGTCTGCGGGTTGGCGATGTGGTCCTGAAAATCGCCGGTGTCCCCATCCAGAAGGCCACCGACGTGAGCGGCGTGCTGCTGAGACTGGGCGCCTGGAGCAAGGCTACCTACACGATGCGGCGCGCCGGGCTGGACTTCGAACCCACGCTGATCGTGGGACAAGCCGCCCGCGACTTCGCCGCCCTGTACTACCAGTACCTGGTTGGGTTGGCATATCTGGGGATGGGCCTGTTCGTGCTCTTCCGCCGCGGCCACGCTCCCCGAGCCCTGCATTTCTACGTGCTGTGCCTGGCCTCTTTCGTTCTATCCGCTTTCCACTCCACCGGAAAGCTGAACGCCTTCGACACCGTGATGTATTTCGGAAACGTGGCGGCCGGTGTGCTCGCCCCCACGATTTTCCTGCATTTCTGCCTGGCCTTTCCCGAGCGCTCCATCACCTGGCGGCGGCGCGTGGCCATCGGCCTGGTGTATCTGCCGGCCATCCTGCTGCTGGCGGTTTTCCTGGGGGTGGCCTCGGGGCGCTTGCTGATCTCCATCCCGCCGGTCGAGCTGAACTGGCTGCTGGACCGTGTGTGGCTGGGCTTCCTGACCGGCATGTACCTGCTGGGCGGAGTGGTGCTGACCCGCGCTTGCCGGATGGCCGAGGATCCGATCGTGCGCAATCAAATCAAGTGGTTGCGCAACGGAGCGGTATTCGGGGTGACCCCCTTCGCGGCCTTCTACGCGGTTCCCTACCTGCTCGGCGTGGTGCCCTCGGGGTACATGGATCTGGCCGTCCTTTCGCTGCTGCTGGTTCCGGTGGCGTGGAGCTACGCCATTCTGCGCTACCGGCTGATGGACGTGGACGTCATCTTCCAGCAGGGCTATGTGTACACGCTGGCCACCATTTGCGTGCTCAGCGTGTTCTACGGCCTGATCTTCTCGCTGGGCAAGTTCGGCGACCTGGGGCCTACCGCGGCGGGCGTGCTGATCCTCATCGCGGCCTTCATCTTCCAGCCCATCCGGAACTGGATTCGCGAGCTGCTGGACCGCTACGTTTTCTACAAGGACCGCTACGATTACCGGCTCACGCTGATGGAATTCGCCCGCGACCTCAGCTCGGAGACCGACCTGGACGCCATGCTGCACTCGGCCGCGGACCGCCTCATCCGCACCCTCTCGATCCAGCGGCTGGCTTTTTTCCTGAGCGACGAGAGCGAGACGCGCTTCGAGCTGAAGGCGGCCTTCGGGGCCAATCTGCGGCCGGCCCACCGGGGCGAAACGGCGCTGGATCTCAGCTTTCTGGCGCCCGAGGGTCCCCCTCCCTACTATTTCTTCGAGCGCACCCGGCGCCTGTTGGACGTGCTCTCGAAGAGCTGGCCGCAATCCGTGCGCCAGACCATCGCGGAGCTGGACTTCACCTACTACGTGCCCTGCACCGTGCGCGGTCGCACCATCGCCTATCTGGGCGTGAGCCGCAACGACAAGGGAGATTTCCTCACCAGCGACGACATCGAGCTGCTGGTGGCCGTTTCCGGCTACATCGGCATCGCCATTGAGAACGCCCGCCTGTACCGCTCGCTGGAGCGCAAGATGGAAGCCTACGAGCGGCTGAAGGAGTATAGCGAGAACATCGTCGAGTCGATCAATGTGGGCATCCTGGCGGTGGACCTGGACGATCGCGTCGAGAGCTGGAACTCCCAAATCGAACAACTGACGGGGATTGCCCGCGACCAGGCGGTCGGCCGCCAGCTCGAGGAATTGTTCCCGCCCGATCTGGCCGCGCAGTTCACCGCCACCCGCGGCGAGGTGGGCATCCACCATATCTACCGCTTCGAGCTGCGGCCGGGGCCGGTAGCCCGGGTCATTGAGATGCCGCGGCCCGCCAGCGACGGCCCGGCGGAAGAGGCGCCCGCCCCCGAGCCGGTCGCCCCGCAGACCATCGTGAACATCGCGGTAGCGCCGCTGGTCTCCAGGGACCTGCAGCAGATCGGCCGCCTGATCATCTTCGACGACATCACCGAGCGCGACGAACTCGAGCGCCGGCTGGTTCAGGCCGACAAGCTCAGTTCCATCGGGCTGCTGGCAGCCGGCGTGGCGCATGAGGTCAACACGCCGCTGGCGGTGATCTCCACTTACGCCCAGATGCTCGGCAAGCAGGTCTCCGGCGACGAGCACAAGTCGCGGCTGCTCGAGAAGATCGCCAAGCAGACCTTCCGCGCCAGCGAAATCGTCAATTCCCTCCTCAACTTTTCTCGCACCTCGCCAACCACGTTCGACGAACTCAACCTGAACCGCGTCATCCAGGAGAGCCTGGTCCTGATCGAGCATCAACTGGAGAAGGCCGGGATCACGGTACAATTGGATTTGCAGGAGCATATTCCCTCCATCAAAGGCAACGCGGGGAAGCTCCAGCAGGTCTTCTTGAACCTCTTTCTGAATGCGCGCGATGCGATGGGGGCCGGCGGCTCCCTGACGGTTCGTACCCGTCAGGACGGAGATACCGTGGGCGTCGATGTGGCCGATACCGGCCACGGCATCCAAGCCGAAAACCTCAATCGCATCTTCGACCCGTTCTTTACGACCAAAGCCAGTCGCAAAGGAACCGGGCTGGGACTCTCGGTCACCTACGGAATCGTGCGCGAGCACAATGGGGTGATCGAAGTGGAAAGCCAGCCTGGGGAAGGGACGCGGTTCCATCTCGAGTTCCCGTTGGCGAGGAAAGCCGTGCATGCCTGATCCAGAAAGGCCCTCCCCGGCTCCGCCCAAGGGCAAGATCCTGGTGGTAGACGACGAGGCCGACATCCGCGAGAGCTTGCAAGCCCTCCTGGAGATGGAGGGTTATGTGGTGGACCTGGCCGCCAGCGGCGCCGAGGGTCTGCGCGCCGTCGAGGCCCGGGATTACGACCTGATGCTGCTGGACCTCATGATGCCCGACCTCTCCGGCATGGAGGTGCTCCAGGAGGTCCGCAGCCGCGATCGCGACCTCCCGATCTTCCTGATTACCGCCTACGGCTCGACCCAGGTGGCCGTGGACGCGCTCAAGGCCGGCGCCACCGACTACTTCCCGAAGCCTTGGGAAAACGACAAGCTGCTCCTGGAGATCGAGCGCATCATCTCCAAGCACTGGCTGGAACGCGAGAACACGCAGCTCAAGCGCACCCTCAAGCAGCGCTACAGTTTTCCCAACATCGTGGGCGCGAGCGAGCGGATGGTGCGCATTCTGGACCTGGTAACACAGGTGGCGCCCAGCCGCTCGACCATCCTGATCACCGGGGAAACGGGCACCGGCAAGGAATTGATCGCCAAGGCCATCCACGCCAACAGCCCGCGCGCCGATCAGATGTTCATCGCCGTCAACAGCGGCTCGCTTCCGCCCGATCTGCTGGAATCCACCTTGTTCGGCCACGTGAAAGGCTCTTTCACCGGCGCCATCGCCACCCGCAAGGGCTACTTCGAGATCGCCAACCGCGGGACGATCTTCTTCGACGAGGTGGGCACCATCGGCATCGAGACCCAGGCCAAGCTGCTGCGCGTCATCCAGGAAAAGGAGTTCATGCCCCTGGGTTCCACCGAGGTGATGAAGGTGGACGTGCGCATCCTGGCCGCCACTAACGCCGATCTGCGCAAGCTGGTCGAGGAAGGCAAGTTCCGCGAGGATCTCTACTACCGGCTGAATGTGATCAACATCGCGCTCCCTCCCCTGCGCCAGCGCCGCGAGGACATTCCGGCCCTGGTGGAGCACTTCTTCGCCAAATACTCCCAGGAGAACGAGAAGTTCCTGGACGCCTTGGGACGCAGCCTGTTGCGCTTCGAGCCGGATGCTATGCAGATCCTCAAGGAACATGCCTGGCCGGGCAACGTGCGAGAGCTCGAGAACGTGGTCGAGCGCGCCGTGGTGCTGGCCACCCAGCCCACCGTTACCGTGGATGTGCTGCCCGAGTATCTGCTGCACGCCGGAGGAATCCGCCTGCGGCGGGATGAGGGCCAAGGCTTGCCCGAGGACGCATCGCTCTTCGAGATCGTGGCCGAATATGAGCGCGACGTCATCCAGAAACGGCTGGAGGCCGCCAACTGGAGCCAGACCGAAGCGGCGGAAGGCCTGCGCGTTCCGCTGTCCACACTGAATCAGAAGATCAAGCGGCTGAATATCGAAGTGCGGCGGAAGTCCGACCTGGCTAAGGCGGAGAAGAGCGGCTGATCCCCTCACATGGGGGTAGCCGGAGAACTTTGTGCAGGGATTGACACTTCCCCTCAGAAACTGCTAAAGTTGCGAGTTCGAGTTGTCGTAATAGTAGCGTAATCAGTTCTGCGGGTGGAGTGCCTACGCATACGGCCCGCACCGGTAAGCGAAAAACTCCATGAAGCAGCAGTACTTCATCCTCGTGCTTGCCCACTCGTTACACGGCAAGCTACGAAGGGTACAGATACCTCAACGCGTCGTTTACATCGTCCTGGCCCTGGCGGTCGCCGGAGTCTTCTCCGTGCTGGGCGCTGTATCTTCCTACGCGCGGATGGCCTGGAAGGTTGCCAATTATAATTCTCTGCGGCAGGAAGTCTCCGCGCTGCGGTCGCGCTACCAGAAGTTGCAGAGTGAAACCCGGCAGACCCACGACCAGCTCGCCAACCTGCAATTGTTCGCGAGCGAGGTCTCGATGGCTTACGGCCTCAAGCAGAAACTCGAGGGGCCGGAGGACATTTCTTCGGAGGGCCGCCTGGTACCCACCGTCCAGCAGTCGATCCAGGAATACGACCTGCTGCGGGCCGCCAATCTCACCAGCAGCTACCACCGCTATCCCCGCTCCTGGATGACCAACACGCGTCCCAACATCTGGCCCGTCGACGGTCGGCTGCAAGGGTTCTTCGGCAAACGCACCGATCCGTTCTCGGGTGAAGGCGCGATTCACACCGGCGTGGACATTCAGGCCACTATGGGTACTCCCGTGCACGCGGCGGCCGATGGCGTGGTGTTGCGCGCGGATATGATGAGCGGATACGGCCGGCTGGTGGTGATCGACCACGGCGACGGGTGCCAGACGTATTACGCGCACCTTTCCACTTTCGCGGTGATTCCCGGTCAGGAGATTCGGCAGGGTGAAGTGTTGGGTAACGTCGGCGCCAGCGGCCGTGTTACCGCGCCGCATCTGCACTACGAAGTCCGCCGCAACGGCACGCCCGAGAACCCTGTCCGCTACCTGGGCCCGGTCCGGATGGCGCAGGCCACCAAGCGCGATTTCCCCTTCTGACCGGCTCCTACCCGCCTCCCGCTTTTGACCGCTATAACCTGTCTTGCGCCCTTTGCTACCATTCTGGTTTATGACCGGCTGGACGCGGCGTGCGGTGTTGTCGTCTTGGGCCGCGCTCACGGCGCGGGCGGCCTTGGCCGGCCCGGGGCAATCGTTTCCGCCGGAGAGTCTGCGTTTTGCCGATCCCGCCACCGAGCATCCAATCCTGCGCCTGACGGATCCCGCTCACTCCTGCTTTCTGCCGGCTTACTACCAGCGGGCGGTGTCGCGCCGCAACGCTTTTCTGCTGTATTGGAGCGACCGCACGGGCGCGGCGCAGGCCTTCCGGATGAACCTCAAGAGCGGGGAATCCCAGCAGCTCACCGCCGCGGGCGATCTGGACGGTTCGTCGCTGACCCTGCTCCCAAACGAGCGTGAGTTCTGCTACTTCGATGGACCGTCGCTGCGCCTGGCCGGTCTTTCCAGCCTGAGGGAGCGACAGATCTATCGCGTCCCGGAGGGCGCCACGCGCGCGCCGGGCTTCAGCCTGGCGCGGGACGGTTCGGGCGCCTATCTGGTGGAGATCCGGGACCGCCGGTGGCGCTTGTGCCGGATCGGCCTCCCACACGGCGGCGCGGCTACGCTGGCGACTTCCCCGGTTCCGCTGGCGCATCCGCTAGAAAGTCCCCCAGGCGATGCGATCCTGTGCCGCGAGGGCGCGGATTCCTTGTGCGTCATTGATCGCCAGGGCCGCCCGTTGCACGGCCTTACGCTGGCCCCCGGCGGAACCGGGCCGGCCTTCTGGTCGCCGGATGGGCGGACCGTGCTCTACCTGAACATCCCCCTTGAACGGGGGAAACTGAACGCGATTCGCGAATTGGATCCAGCCGCCAACTCCGACCGGCTGGTAGCCGCCACCAGCCAGTTCGTGCAGTTCGCGCCCAACGCGGATGCCTCGGTGTTTGTGGGATCTAGCGGCAGCCGCGCCTCGCCCTACATTCTGATCCTGCTGCGGCGCACGCTGCGCGAACTCACCCTGTGCGAGCATCGGGCCAGCGACCCGGCGCGCGTGGCGCCCATCTTCTCGCCCGACAGCCGGCAGATTTTCTTTCAGAGCGACCGGCATGGCAAACCGGCCATCTACTGCATCCACGTGGAGCGGCTGGTCGAACCCACCGAGGGCGGGTAAACTTGCGCGCTGCTACACTGGAATGGGGGCCGTTCATGCTTCGCTGGCTGCTCGCTGTTGCCATTCTCGCCGCTCCCGCGCGCCCGGCCACGAAACTGCTGGTCACGGTGGTGGAGCAGAAGTCCGGCCAGCCGGTCACCGGCCTCGCCGCCGCCGACTTCAGCGTTCTCGACGAAGGCGCCCCGCGCAGCGTGGAGGCGGCGGAATACTCCGCGGCGGGCCTCATGGACGTGATGCTGCTGCTGGATACGAGCTTGGTCGGCGGGGTGGTGCAGCCTCTGGCGGGCGACCTGATCGCACAGCTTCAGCCCAAGGAGCAGATGGCCGTGGTGGCGTTCCATTCCTCGGCCGACCTGATTCAGGAATTCACCTCCAGCCGCGAATTGCTGCGGCGGGCCGTGGCGGGAGTGAATTACGGCAACAGTCCAAAGGTGCTGGATGCGCTGTATGCGGCTATCGACGGAGGATTCCAATCCAGCGCGGTTCGCCGGGTCGCGCTGCTGGCGACGACGGGAATCGAGGGCCCCAGCCGCGTCACGGAGCGCGAGGTGGTCAGCCTGGCGCGGCGCAACGGAGTGTCCATTTATCCCGTGTACGTGGTGGGCGCCGAGCGCTCCATGCTCGAGGACCTGGCCAGGCGGACCGGTGGCGCCTCTTTCAACCTGCGGGACATGCGCAAGACGCTGAACGGCCCGCCGGGGGCGCGCATTTTCGAAGTGATGCGCTCTTATTACACGCTGACCCTGGGCGGGAATCTGTCCCTGGGCGAGAAGTTGAGAGTGGATGTGGCGCGGCCGGTGAAGCTGCTGGTTTCGGCGTTGCCGCTGGAATAACCCACCAGGTAGCGGAGCGCCGAAACCTCGGTCCGGCCAGCGTCGTCTGTGGAAGGCGGAGAGCGTATGAGACAGAATGTGCGACTTTGTGTTGGGGCGCTGGCGCTGGCCGGCGCCTCTTTAGCCCAGACCCAATACCATGCCAAGATCGCACTGGAGGACGGCACCCCTCTGCCCACCACTCCGATGATTACCCTCCAGCTCTCGGAACAGCTACGGCCAACCTGCCGCATCTACAACGTGTTTGGCAACGGAGACGTGATCTACCAGGTGGCCTACAACCGCTTCGCGTCTTCCCAGACCGACGAATGTCCGGTCACCATCCGGCTGAAGGGGTACCAGACGGTGAACGTAACGCTGCGCGATGGCGCGGTGATCGTTCTCAAGCGCGTTGGCGATCACGAAGGTTCCACGGTCTCCGCGACCGCTCTCAAGGCGCCGCCCGAAGCCCGCAAGGCCTACGAGAAGGGAGTCGCGGCGCTGTCCGACCAGAAGTGGGCCAAGGCGCAACAGGATTTCGAGCGCGCCGTGGCCGCCTATCCGGACTACGCCCCAGCCTGGACCGACCTGGGGGAGACTCTGAGCCGGCAATCCAAGCCTAAAGAGGCCCGTGCCGCTTGGGAGCGGGCGGTGCAGGCGGATCCCAAGTACGTCAAGCCCTATCTCCAGCTCATCAGGATGGCTTTGAGCGAGAACCGAAGCGAAGACGCCAGCCAGCTTGCCGAGCGCGCCATGGACGTGAATTCCCTCGAATTCCCGGCCATCTTCTTCTACCACGCGGTGGCCAACCTCAATCTCCACCACCTGGACGTGGCCGAGAAAAGCGCCCTCCGCGCGGTCGAACTCGACACCAACCACGAGATCCCGCGCGCCGAAAACCTGCTCGGGACGCTGCTCGCCGCCAGGGGCGATCGCCAGGGCGCCATCCAGCACCTGAACAAGTACCTGGAGCTTTCCCCGAAAGCCGCCGACGCCGACAAAGTCCGGCAGCTCATTGCGGACCTGGCGCGCAGCCCCGCCGGCCAGAAGTGACTACTGGCGCGGCGTCTGGACCTTGGGGACCGCCACGTAGCCCGAGATCTCGTCCTTGCCCACCTGGTTCACTACCAGCTCGTAAGCCTGGTTGGATTTCGAGAACACGTAGAACTGCACCGGCTCGTTGACGCCCCGGTCCTTCTTCTCTATGGGCTTCTTGTCGTCCGCGATCACATCGATCGAGTATTTGCCATGGGCCGGGTCGGTCTTCTTCAACTGAACCGCGATGTCGTCGATCTTCTGCGGAGCTTTCGTCTTCTTGAAGTGGTCGAACTTGATGTAGTTGCGGTCGCCTTTGGCGATCAGCGCGTTCAGCTCCTTGCCGTTGGTGGCAATCAGCCCGCTCATCTCGCCCATGTCGCCGCGCACCCGTTTCAGCTCCGAGATGGTCTTGTCCAATTCCACCTTCGTCGCGCCCAGGTCGGTCTTGACGCCGGTCACATCGGTCTTCACTTCGCCGATCTTCGCGTTGGCGTCCGAAGTGGCCGCCTTCACTTCCGAAATCTCGCTCGCCACTTCGGCGTTCTGTTTCTTCTGTTCCTCGGCGACCTTCGCCTCCAGCAGTTCCACCTTGCGCAGGGCCTCGGTCTTGGCCTGGCCTACCGCCATGGCGGCCTGGCGCTTGGCGGCCTCGACGTCCTCTTTCATGGCGTCCACGGTGCGGCGGGCGCTGACCGAGCTGGCCGTAGTATTCTCGCGCACAGCCGCCATATCTTTCTGGACCGACTTCTGGAAGTTCGCCAGATCGGTTTGCAGGTTGTTGACCTGTACGAACAAGTAGACGATGGCGACCAGCATGGCGATGACTGCGCCTATTAGTACTGCGGTACTCAGGCTCATACCCGAGCCGCTAGAGTGGGGGGTGTCGATGTCGAACACGGCTAACATGCTCCTTTTCTATCGATCTAATGCATTCTAGCACTCAAACGGCGTCCGGGTGTACCCGCCCGGCTAGCAGTACTGGCCGCCCGAAATCCAGCGTCTCCTGTTTCGATACCCCCGGATCGAAGCAGCGACGGCGCCACGCCCACCACGATCGGCTCCTCGGAGGCCGCCAGCCGCTGCGCGTGCCGGGCGGGATTGCCGCAGCGCACGCAGATCGCCACCGTCTTGGCGATGCTCTCGGTCAGGCACGGCAGCTCCGGAATCGGCGGGAACGGCCGCCCCATATAGCCGGTATCCAGTCCCGAGAGGAGTACCTGCTTGCCGCTCTCCGCGAGGCGAGTGGCCGCCCCGATCGGGCTCCGGGCCACTATACGCCCAGCCGCCTTCGATCGCGTTGAGACTTCCGGGAACCCTGTCGAGTACGGGAACCCCGTCGGAGTCGGACCCGACCTGGCGGCGGGCACGCCCATGGAAGCGGAACCGAACACTTCAGTGGAAGTGCAACTCGAATCTGCGCTGCGCGAGCGCAACTTCCGCTAGCGCCCCCGCGTGGATCTCATCATCGGGCTTTCCACCTGCCTGAAGCCCGTCGGCACGGCGAATTTCGAATCGTCCACCGGGTCCGAAGAGAAGCCGCTCAACTGTGTAGTCGTCTCCATTAGCGTGGGAGGGCCGCCCGCCGGCTGACCTTGAGACGCGGAGGAATCGTCCTGCTTCTTCCTGCCCAGTCCGCCGAACCCTCCCAGCCTGCTCAGCGCTCCGCCGATCGACGGCTTATCGGGCTGCGTCTGCTGATCGGCCGGCGCGGGAGGCGGTGTGGAGCTGGCGGATGGCTGTTCCCCTTGCGGAATCGCCCCGCCCAGATTCATCTTGGTGACCTGCAGCACGGCGATACCCTTGAGCTTGCCCATTTGCTTGTACAACTCGGCCATGGCCTTGGAACTTCCCTGACTGGAGCCCAGCATGGGGCTCCCGCCGGGCACCCAGTTCAGCTTCTCGCCCATCCGCCGGTAGAAACTCCGCACCTCGTCGTAACCCGGCACATCCGGCGCCAGCCACATATCGGAGGCCGTGGCCATCATGGTTCCGGTCTGGTTGGTGTCGGAGTTCGTGCCCACGAACTCGATCGTCATCATAACTTCGCGAGTCTCGACTCCGTTGATCTCGCGCGTCTGGCCGGTCTCCTTCACCGCAGGCTGGATGGTCATCTGCATCTGCGAGCCGTTGCCCCGCCGCGATTGCGCGCTCGCCTGCATGGCCTGCAGCGCTTCGCTCATCTGGGCGAAGGTCATCACGGAATAGGTCTTTCTCTGAAAGTCGATCTCGGTGATGGTCTCGGCGGACAGGTCGACGATGTGCCCTCGCAATTCCGAAATCGTCGCCATCCGGTCGCCTTTCACCGACACCGTGCTGCGGATCGGTTCACGCAACTGCTTCGAGAGGAAGGCCATGGATTTCAACATGCCGCCCGTCATCTGAGTGGTCTGCTGGTAGGTGAAGTCCGCCCACAGGCAGGAGGCCGCGAGCATGGCGATCGCGATCAGAAGTGAGATTCGTTTGGACATTGCTGGTACCCTCTTTGTCACATCATAACATTGGCCTCGGCGACGCTGTAGAATAGCTTCGAGGTCCCATGGCGGATATTGTCATTCACCCCACCAGGAAGTGGCTCCGGTTCCAGTACACCACGCTGTTCTTCGTCATCTGCTTTGCGGTGTTCCTGTACAACAACTACTGGCAGACGCAGCCCCTGTGGCTGCTGCTGATCCCGGCCTTGCTGTTCGTGTTCCCGCTCCTGGGCAGTCTCCGTCGCCGCTTCACCAAGATGACCATCGCCGGCGACAAGCTGCGCTACGAGTGCGGCGTTTTCTCCAAGACCACCCGCACCATCCAGATCTCCAAGATCCAGGAAGTGACCGTCAACCAGAGCCTGGCCCAGCGGCTGGTTGGGATCGGCACTTTGTCCATCGAGATGGCGGGCGAGGGCGGCCGTTTGGTCATCGCCGATATCGACGAGGCGCGGCTGGTGGCCGACGAACTCCAGGGCGCGCGCAAGGGCGACCGGGGGTGAAACCGGCGGTAATCCTCTCCGAAGCCGGGGCCCTGGATTTCGGGCGGCGCATGCTGGAAGCCGCGGGCGTCGCGCCCGCCAAAGCCCATCTGGCGGCCTCGGTGCTGGTGTTCGCGAATCTGCGCGGCGTGGATTCGCACGGCCTCCAGTTGCTTCCGCACTACGTGGGCCAGATCGAAGCCGGCGATGTGGACCCGGCTGCCGATGGCCATGTGGCGAGCGAGCGCCAAGCCTGCCTGCTCTACGACGGCGAGCACGGACTCGGCTCGGTCACCGCGGAAACCTGCTGCCGGCACGCGGTCCGGATCGCGCGCCAGCACGGCCTCGCCATGGTGATCGCCCGCGAGACCAGCCATTTCGGGCCGGCCGCCTTCTGGACGTCGCGCCTCTCCGCGGAAGGCCTCATCGGCATCGCCATGTGCGACTCATCTCCCCAGGTCCCGCCCTGGCAAGGCAAAGCCAAGAGAGTGGGTACCAATCCCATTTCCGTGGCGGTTCCTCATCCGGAGGGCCGCGGCTGGCTGCTGGATATGGCCACCAGCACGGTGGCCCTGGGCAAGCTCGAGCAGGCCGTCCTGAACAACCAGACGGAGATTCCACCGGGCTGGGCGCTGGATTCCGAGGGCCGGGCCACCACCAGCCTCCAGGCCGCGCTGGCCGGATTCCTGATGCCTCTGGGCGGTTACAAGGGCAGCGGTTTGGGGCTGCTGGTCGAGATCCTGTGCGGTGCGCTGGGCGGAGGCGGAATGGCCCCCGACATCGCCGGGATTCGCGAGCACGGCCGCCTGGCCCGCGTCAACCACACCTTTCTGGCCATCGATGTCGCCCGCTTCCTGCCCCTCGATGAGTTCCACGCCCGCATGGACTGGCTGGTCCAGCACATCAAGTCCGCCCCGCCCGCCGCCGGCTTCGACGAAGTGCTGGTGGCCGGCGACCCTGAATGGCGCTTCGAAGACCAGCGCCGCGCCCAGGGCATTCCCATCCTGCCCGGCCCCTGGAAGGCGCTCCAAGCCACCGCCCGCCGCCTCGGCATCTAGCCCGGGCATGCCCCGTCTCAGGCTACCCGCAAGCGTATACTGGAATCGATGACGGTCAACCTTACACCTCATGGACAGGAGCTGCTCCAAGCGGCGCTCGCTCGCGGTGTCGGCCGCTCCCCCGAGGAAGTCATCGAGCGCGCTCTGGAGGCCGCCACCGGCTCTGCGGCCGCCCTTTCCGAAGAAGAGCGGGAGCGGCGGCGTCAAGCCGTCGCCGGCATGCTCGCGTTTCGGGAAGAGTATCATCTCACCCTCGGTCCTGGAGAGCGCCTTCAGGACCTCATCCATGAGGGCCACAAGTATTGACCGGTCCGTTCGTCCTCGACGATTCCATGACCTTGAGTTGGGCCTTTGAAGGCGAATCCACTCCGTTTACCGTAGCTGTTCTCAGGTCCCTGGAAATCGTTCAGGCTGTCGTGCCTGCGCTTTGGCCTTTCGAAGTCGCCAATGTCTTGCGCACCGCCGAGCGCCGAGGCCGAATGGATGCGCGGGCGCAGGTTGCGTTCCTGGAGCGGTTGCGAATGCTCCCGATTATGATCGAACACCGTCCCGCCGTGTGGCTCGCCCAGCAGGTTCTTCCGTTGGCGCGCGCGTACCAGCTCAGCGCGTACGACGCCGCCTACCTGGAACTGGCAATCCGTGAGGGCCTGCCGCTGGCCACGCTGGACGACGACCTCCGCCTGGCCGCGCGTGCGGCCAGCGTTGCGCTGGTGGGCGTGGCCTAATCCCATACCCGGGCGACGGCCGCGATGGGAGAGACATGGCCTGGCCCCACAGTACGGCGGAGGTCCACGTCCAGCTCCTCGGAATGTAACAGAATGTGAACAACGCGGTGCGGGTTTCCTGAATCGGCGCCCTCCGCGGCACATCCATAAAATCAAAGGGTGCGGCGGCTGGGACGAGGGAGAATCGCATTCTCTCGCCGGGTAGAAATGCTACATTGAGGGACGGGTGAGAACTCATGAAGTTCTTCACTGCTGTTGCAGTTCTGTGGATGGCTTCCACGCTGGCCGGTCAGGATCTGGCTGTCCAGGCTCAGAGGCTTGAGGAAAAGGGCGACGCAACCGGCGCCCGCCAGTTGCTGCAGCGCGCGGCCAACGCCGCCGCCAACGATGCAGGCCCGCTGGTCGCCTACGCCGAATTCCTGGAGCGCTACCGCGACCCCGATACCCGCGCCGCCTACGAGAAAGCTTTGACGCTTCTGGAGGGCGCCTCGAACCAAGCCCGGCGCGCGCAGGTGGCCCGCCGCCTGATCCTGCTGGACCTGATCGAGGGAGACCGCGATGCCGCCGCGAAGCATCTGGCGGTCTACCGCTCCAGCGGCGGCCGGGACTTCGCCTCCTCTCTACCCGAGCCGCGCGGCGAGCCGGAAGAGGAGCGTCAGACCATCGACATCCCCGGCCCCCTGCGCCCCTTCGCCCGCATGGCCGCGGTGAATCCCGAGATCGCGCCCACGGACCTTTTGCCCGCCCTGGCCCGCAACGTGGTCACCGGAGGCTACCAGGCCCGGGCCGGCGAGGCGCTCGAGCAAACCGAGTACTTGAAGCTGGTCATCCGCTATCTGTCCCAGGCGCGCGAACTCGAGAAGCTGGCCGGCCAACAGAAGACCATCCGGATTGAGACCTGCGAATCCGCACAGACCGCCGACCTGCTCCGCGTCCTGGGCTACCGCATGCGCGGTGGCTGCGGCAGCGAAGTGGTGCTGGAAACAGTCAACCCCAGCCGCGCTTTTCTCACCGTCGATTCCGGCTTCCCCCTCACCGAGCTCGAACAGGCTCTGCGCACCAATCGCCCCTTCGGCTACGCGTATCCGGCCACGCACATCCCGGTCCTCTACGGCACCGACTACTGGCTGACGGCCAAGGACAAGGAGAGCGGCGATTTCATCGACGTGTTCCTTTCCGACCCGGCGCTCTGCCGCTTCTACGTGGCCATGAACAAGCTGAGCCGCTCCACTGCCAGCGAGCTGCGCCAAGCGGCGCCGATGCCGCATCTCCGGGTCTTCGCCCACGTGCTGGACTTCTTCGGCGAGATGTTCGAGATTCGCGCGGGCAAAGCGGAGGTCCCTGGCGGAGCGCGTTCGGCCGCCATGTGGGCCGAGCTGGTTGGAGTTCCCCCCAGCGAGGGCGCGGCCTTCTTCGAGCGCCTGATCTCCAAAGACGACGGTTGGATGGCCAGCTACTTCGACGCTCTGGCCCGCCTCAGCGGCCCTGTCCAGGACTACCTGACCGAGCCCCAGCGCATGAAGCGCTTCTATATGGCCATCCGCGGCCGCGTCACCAGTCCCGGCCCCGCACGGCCCGTCTTTCGCGGCAGCACCGACCTGATGTTGCTCACCAGCCGGCTCCGCATGGACCCGGATGGGCGCCCGCATATCCCCGGCAACCTGGAGGTCTGGAAGGAGTTCTTCGTCGCCCATCCCAGCGGCAAGCTGGACGTGAAGCTGGTGCGCGCCGCCCCCGGCTGGAAGGAGCCCGACGACCTGGTCGAGGCCCTCTTCGGCATGTGCCGCCGGTCCGTCGAGAACGAGCCGCTCAAGAGCTTCCTGGCGCTGAGCGACCTCGACCGCTGGCGCGCCAAGCCGCTCGAACCGGCCACGGTGGCGCGGCTGGCGCGCGATTATCGCACTTACAGCGGCCAGTACCCGATCTTCGCCGAAACGCCTTGCCCCCAGGACCGGACCATCCTCCAGTATTTGGACACGGCTCAATCCATCGACCGCATCGGGGGTTTTTTGCTCCGCGCCGACGCGGCGGGCACGTTGCAAGCGCTGGCGGGCCTCTGGCGGATCTTCTGCCGCCAGGGCTTGATCCCCCCCGCGGACGCCAGCTCCACTCTGGCGGGCATTCTCTCGGGCTTCGGCAAGGTTCGCAACGACCGCGATGTGTTCGAAGCCGGCCGCGCCGGCGTCAGCCTGCTGTTGAAAGCCACCCGCTCCCCCGCCGGCGGCAACGCCCAGGACCGCTTCATCGCCCTGCTGGCCGGCGCCGGCTCCGCGAGCGACGCCGAATCGCGCAGCCTGATCGAGCAGGAGATGATCCGGATCTTCGAGGCGCAGCACCTGGTTCCGCTAAACGTCCTGTTGGATCTGGCGGATAACCTCGAGCGCATCCCGGGCGGCGAGAAGCTCAACGCCCCGCTAGTCAATCGCCTGGCCACGCGCCTCTCCGAGATCCCCATGCCGCGCGCCGACCTGACCAACGTCGAGCGGAGCTCCTTGTCTTTCGGCTACTGGAGCGATCGCCATATCGAGCTCGAGCGCAAGTTGAACATCCGCGCTCTGGTCGAGCGCGCCGGAGCCGATGGCGAGAAGCTGAGCGATGTCCGCGGCGCTCTGGCCCCCTTGCTGCGCGACACGCTGGTGGGCTTCAACTACCTGCACTACGCCCCGCCCGGCGCCCAGCTTCTGCTCGCCAACCCCTTATTCGTGCGCAGTCACGACTTCTTCGGGACGCAGGGCGCCGCCCGCACCTGGCGTCAGACCGAGATGGTGGCGACTGGCTGGCCCGTCAGCGCCGGCGGCCGCCTGTTGGGTTCGCTTTCGGGCTTGGCCTACATGCTGGCCCAGGCCGAGCAGAACTTCCTGGTACCGGAGCGCGAGCAGGCCCTCATCTGGAACGACCTGGTCCCGCAGTTGATCCTGACCGCCAAGATCCCGCGCTGGTGGAGTGTTTCGCCCGCCGAGATCCACTGGGTGGGCCTCCACATGCTCTTCGCCGAGTCGCTGCTGGCGGAGAGCGCGCTGGATGCACGGCGCAGGGAGCAGGTCGCGGGCGAGCTCGCGAACCTGGCCGATCCCGGACGGGTGCAGAAGGTCGCCGATCTCCTGGCCCAGGGCGAGGTGCGCGCCGCGCTAGATATCGTAACTCCCGCCGAACTTTTCTTCCTGGCCCGGCGGACCCTGGCCCGCGAGCGGGATTCCGGTGGATTCCTGGCCCGCGAAATGGTCCGCATGCAGCGGGAATCGCCCGGCCGCGTCAACTACCAGGCCATCGCCCGCGCGTTTGGCGTCCCCAAGCCTACGCTCGCCAATTCCGAACAGCCGGACCTGCTCTATGTGCGCACCTTTCCCACTCTCATGGGATATTCCAGCCGAATTATGGCCGAGAGCTGGGAATCTCCGCTGCTTTACTGGGCCGCGCTGGCCGACGAGCTTCACGTCCCGCCTTCCCAGCTCAACCTGCTGATCCCCGACTGGACCCGGCAAGTGGTCGAGCGGGTTTTCGCCACCCACCTCGAGGACTGGCCCGCCCTGCTCCGCTCGCTCCGCAAGGTGGGAGCGGAAGTGCGGCTGAAGTGGCGCAGCCAGGCGGAGACCGATCCGAGGGCCGCTATCGAGTAGCGCTATGGGGAGGACTTTTGTGAAGCCAATTGCGACGCTGGCGCTGGCCATGGCGGCCTCGCTCGGGCTGAACGCCCAGGAGAAGCCCGCCCCGGTCTTCAAGATCAAAGTCGACCTGGTGGTGCTGAGCTACGACGTGACCGACAGCAAAGGGCATTACATCACCGGCCTGAAGCCCGGCGACTTCCGTATTCTCGAAGACGGCATTCCACAGAAGATCGTCACCTTCGCGGAAGGCTCCAAGCCCATCCTGCAGGTGCTTGAGGACGGCTCGACGCGCCCGCTGCTGCCTGCCGCCAAGCCGGGCGAGGAAGCGGCGCCTCCCGGCCCCGGACTGGACCGGCCGGACACCTTCGTCGGCACCAACGTATTCGTGCTCTTCGACACCAGCAACTACATGTATCGCGGCTTCGTCTACGCCTCCGACGCCATCGCCGATTTCGTGCGCGGCCTGGACCGTGCCGACTCCATCGCCGTCTATACCTTCAGCCGCAACCTGTCGCGCGCGGCGCCGCTCACCCACGACCGAAGCGAAGCCATTTTCGGCCTGCGCAAAGCCGTTGCCGGCGACGATGCGGCCCTCTACAACACCCTGCTGCTCACTCTGCGCGACGCGGGCAAGGTTCCCGGCCGCAAGGTGGTCATCGTCTTCTCCAACGGCCCCGACAACGCCAGCATGATCGCTCCCGACGATGTGCGGGCCGTGGCTGAGGACGAAGGCATCCCCATCTACGTCATCTCCACCAACGAGGTCAACAAGGATCCCGTCTCCGCCGGCGTCTTCAAGCGCATCTCTCAGCGCACCGGCGGCCAGGCCTTCTTCGCCCGAACCTGGCAGAGGCAGGTGGAAGCCTTCGAGTCCATCCGCGAGGCGCTGGGCAACTCCTACACCGTCACCTATTACCCGGCCCCCAATCCCAACGAGGGGTTCCGCAAGATTTCCCTCGAGATTCCCTCCGACGTGGGCAAGAAATACCGCATCCGCGCCCGCCCCGGCTACCGGCCCCGCGGAGGGTTTTAGCCCCGGCAGGCTCTATCTGGCTTCGTCTTGCAATTGGCGCTCGCAGCGGCAGCGGATTTCGCGCACCGCGTAGATGCGCATCATGACTTCGCCCAGTTGACCCTCCACGCGGGATCAAGGCCGCGGGGCAAGAACAGGCGTCTGCGAGGGTCCGCGGCATGCAGGCCAGATGCGGCCAAGTGAAAGCATCGAAAGGGGAAGAATCAAGTTGACAAACGCAACGGATTGCCCATACAATCGATGCTGGCCAAGGCGCAAGCCGAGTTTATGGCTAGAGCCCGGGCGCCAGCGGGTAATCCCGCTCTGCTTTGGAGGAGACGAATGAAGCTTTTCACCTATGTACTGATTGCCGTTGTAGTCCTTGGACTTGGTGGTGTCAACGCCTCCGCGGCGTCAATCAATCTGGCCACTGGCTTGAACGCCTCGGGCACGGTACAGCTAGTCGGCGGTTCGGTAGATGCCAACTGGATCTACAACGACTCATATGTGAGTCCCACTACCGGAAACGCCGAAGTCGTCGATTCCACCGATGCGGATTGGTACGGGGGGTGGCTGCCGAATGGCCTGGATTCATCGTGGATTGCGCCCGATCCATTCATCGCCGACAATGGTCCTGCGCCGTACACTTTCACGCGCACTTTCGACTTGACTGGCTACGATCTCAGTTCGGTCGCCCTCTCCGGATTGTGGACCATCGACGATGAGGGCACGCTGGCCTTGAACGGTACCACTATCGCAACTCTCGGCGACGGCAATTGGGGTAGCCTGAATGCTTTCACCGTAGCGGGAACGGGAGCCGTGTTCAACCAGGGCTTGAACACGCTGACGATTACCATGACCTACGACGACCAATACTTGGAAGCTGTCCGCCTGCAAGGTCTTGTAACCGGAAACCAGACGACCATACCGGAGCCGGCGACTTGGGTTCTGTTCGGACTCGGCGCCGCGGCAGTGGGCGTCCTTCGCCGTCGCACAGCCTAGGAACACCGCGTGCACAACGCGTGCCGCATCTGCATCGACTTCGAGGCCCTCGGCGACATCGTCGAGGGCCTCGCGTTATCTGAGGGTAAGCTCCGCACCACAGCCTGTGCGTCCCGGCGGTAGGTTTCGCGCACCGCGTAGATGCGGCGGCCCTGGCTCTCGAAGCAGGTGCGAATCATGACTTCGCCCAACAGGCCGGTGCTGAACGTCGTCAGCCCGGCCGGCAGCAGGGCGCCCGCCAGGTAGTCCGGAATGCCGCCGCCCAACCCCGTCCCTAGCAATCCGAACTTCCCGAAGAAGTGGCATCGGGCGTGTCCTTCCGAGCCCGTAGTGCGACGCGCCTCTGGGCCGTATGATGTTCTGGATCGGCGCCTCCGCCACGCGCGCTCCGCGTTATGCGCCGGAATCGCAATTTCGTCCTGCAAACTGCGAATCCTTCGATAACGCCGAATTATTAGCCCCGTCCTTTGAACGACTTCCGCTGTTGGCATCTCGGTGGCAACCGGCCGCCACGCGACAGCTCGGCGTTTCCATCCCTCGTTGTGCCAGACCCGCAGGGGCTGGAATGTCCATTCACAGCCTGTCCCCCAGTTATTTCTCCCCGCGTCTCTATCACTTCCATCATTCCTCCCCGCCCCGCCGCGGCGCGCGCCCCTTATCCTGAGGTCGGCATGTTGCTTCCGTTCGCGGCGGCAGCCAGCCTGCGCAGGGGTTCCCGGACCAGCCCATCCCGCACCATGCACTTTCTCCCCTATGACTAGAAAAGAAATCGAGGACACCGTCTACGGCGCCGGCCCAGGGAAGCCCCGCGCGCGCTGGACTCAGGACTCTCCGATTCTGCTGGACGTGTGGGCGGCTTATGCGGAGTATCCCGGCGAGCGCCGCCAGGAACTGCTGTTGACGCCTCACCAGGACAGCAGCGCGGAGGAGTTGTGCGGGCGCCTGCGGGAGCGCCTCCTGAAGCGGCCCGAATGGCAGGCCGACAGCGGCGATTTCGGCCCCGCCACACCCTTCCTGCTGTTCAACGAATCGGTGGTGCTGGCCAACCTCACGCTGGAGGAGCTGGTCGCAGACGTCCTACCGTTCTCAGATTGGTGGCATTCTCCGGACTCCCAGGCCCAGCTTCGGCGCCTGCAAGAACTTCTGAACCGGATCGAGCCAGCGGCCAAGCGAAAGTGGGCGGCGCTCCTCGGCACGCTCGAACGGCCCCCGGATCCGGCTGAGCGTAGGCACGGCCTGCTGTGGACGGTGAACTTCAATCGCCGCGTCGAGGTTTCGGTCTGGCTCTCGCGCGAAACGGTGAAGGCGGACGCCGCCCGCCGGCTGTTCCAGATCGATTGCCGCGCTCTGCGCTGGGCGGTGGTGGACTCCGGCATCGACGCCACGCATCCCGCGTTCCGCAGGCGCGACGGGAGCGGGCGCGATCCCGACGACCAATTCGAGAATCCCAGCCGCGTCCGGCGCACCTACGACTTCACGCGGCTTCGAGAGCTGCTGCACCGCGCGCAACGAGGTTCCGCGCCGCCGTCTCGGAAGCCCTCCTGTTTCAACCAACTCCCTCCGCGCGAGCGCCGGAACCTCTCGGACGACCTGCAACGGGCGTTGCTGCGAGGCCGGCCGCTCAACTGGGCGCTGCTCGATCCCTTCCTGCGCGTGCCGCACGGCCGGGCTAACTACGAGAAGCCGAAGGATCGCCACGGAACGCACGTGGCGGGAATCCTGGCGGCGGACTGGCCGGAGGCGGGCCTGGATCATCCGCTTCAAGGCGTCTGCCCGGACCTCGATCTGTACGATTTTCGCGTGGTGGGGCCCGGCGGCAGCGACGAGTTCACGATCATGGCCGCGCTGCAGTTCATCCGCTACCTGAATTCGAGCAAGGATGTCTTGCTGGTGCACGGCGCGAACCTCAGTCTGTCGGTTCCCCACAACGTGGCCAGCTTCGCCTGCGGCCGTACGCCCATTTGCGAAGAGTGCGAGCGCCTGGTCGCGAGCGGCGTGGTGGTGGTGGCGGCGGCCGGGAACATGGGCTACAGTCTTCAGGACGCCGGACCGTTTGCCGGTTTCGAGAGCTATCGCGCCAGCAGCATCACGGACCCCGGCAACGCGGAATCGGTAATCACGGTGGGCGCCACGCACCGGTCCATGCCCCACCACTACGGCGTCTCCTATTTTTCGAGCCGGGGGCCGACCGGCGATGGACGGGCCAAGCCCGATCTGGTCGCCCCCGGAGAGAAGATCGTGGCGCCGGTGCCGGGTCAGGGCTACGAAGTCATGGACGGCACCAGCATGGCCGCCCCGCACGTCAGCGGCGCGGCGGCGCTTCTGCTGGCGCGGCACCGCGAGCTAATCGGCCATCCGGCGCGCGTCAAACAGATTCTGTGCGACACGGCCACCGACCTGGGCCGCGAGCGGTATTTCCAGGGACGCGGATTGGTGGATGTGCTGCGCGCCATCGGGTCGCTCTAATGATCTTCAGCCTGGAAGCGCTGCAGGCCGGTGCGGGCGATTGCCTGCTGTTGCACTACGGGCCGGCCGGGGCCCCGCGCTTCCTGCTCATCGACGGCGGCGAAGGAGGCACGTATGCCGGAACTCTCAAGCCCCGCCTCGAATCCCTGCACAGTCCGCGTCTGGAGCTGGCCCTGGTCAGCCATATCGACGACGACCATATACACGGCGTGCTGGACCTGCTGGATGGCCTGGTCACCGCCCGGCAACGGAGCGAGCCGGAGCTGTGCGAGATCGGCGAGCTGTGGCACAACAGCTTCGACCGCGCCGGATCTCCAGGTCAGGCCAGCGTCGCTCAAGGCGCCGCGCTTCGCGCCGCGGCAACCAGCCTGTGCATCCCCGTCAATAACGGCTTCGCAACCGGCTTGATTACAGCGGAAGAGGCCGCCGAGCCGCTCGAATTCGGCGGGCTGAAGCTGACCGTGCTGGGGCCGCGCCAGACCGCACTCGACGATCTGCGCGCGCTGTGGAAGAAGGAGCGGAAAACGGCCTGCCTGGCGGACTTCGCCAACCGCACGGCGGAGAATCTCTCCAGCATCGTGGTGCTGGCGGAATTCAAGCGGGCCCGCATGTTGCTTCCGGGCGATTGCGGCGGCGATCTCATTCTCGAGGCTCTCGAACGGCGCGGCCGGATGCCCAGCGGCGGCCAGTTCGCCGTGGACCTGATGAAGGTGCCGCATCATGCCAGCCAGCACAGTCTGGACCAGACCTTCTTCGAGAGGATTCCGGCCAAGTATTACGTGATCTCCGGCAACGGCAAACACGGCCTTCCCCATCCGGACGCGCTCGCCTGGCTCTCGGCGGCCCGGGCCGGCCAGCGCTACCACGCCGTGCTGACCCACCGGACCGGGGAGCACCACCTCACGGCGCATCTGAGCAGATTCCTGAAGTCGGAGGCCCAGAACCAGCCCCAGCATCGCTACCATTTCCGAAACGGCGGCGACCTTTCCATCCGCGTGGATTTGCTGGACCGTGTACGCTATCTGAAGAGCTGCACGGAGGTATAAGAGGAGGCGCGCGACGTCGAAGAACATCGTCATCTGCTGCGACGGCACAGGAAACGAGTTCGGCCCCACCCATTCCAACGTGGTCCGGCTGTACAGCGTGCTGGAAGCGAACCCGCGAACCCAGGTGGTTTACTATCATCCGGGCGTGGGCACGCTGGGCGCTTCCAACGCGCTCACCAGGTTCCAGAAATGGTGGACCCGCATGTGCGGGCTGGCCTTCGGCTACGGACTTAGCGCCATGATCGCGGATGCCTGCCAGTTCCTGATGGACAACTTCGAGGAGGGCGACCGGGTGTTCCTGTTCGGCTTCAGCCGTGGCGCCTATGCCGTGCGCGCGTTGGCCGCGCTTTTGCACATCTTCGGCCTGATTCGTAAGGGCAACCAGGTTCTGATTCCCTACGCCATCCGCATGCTCAAGCACCGGCCCAAGAATGCCCCCGCCGAGGGCGACGCCTTCGCGGAGTGGCAGGAACTGGGCCGGCAGTTCCGGGAGACCTTCTCGCGCGAATGCAAGCCACACTTCGTGGGACTGTGGGATACGGTCAGCTCGGTGGGCTGGATCTACTCTCCCGTCACTCTGCCGTTCACGGCCGCCAATCCCGACATTCACACTGGCCGGCACGCCGTCTCCATCGACGAGCGGCGCTGCTTCTACCGCCAGAACCTGTGGAGCGCGCCGGCTCTGGGACAGGACATCCGCCAGGTCTGGTTCGCGGGCGCGCATTCCGACATAGGCGGCTGCTATGCGGAAGATCAACGCGGTCTGGCCAGAATCGCTCTGGAGTGGATGCTGGATCAGGCGGTCGAGGCGCAGTTGCAGGTGAACGCGGCGCGTAGAGCCGAGGTTCTGGCCGCCATGGGGCCGCCGCGAACACCGCACAAGTCGCTGCACGGCGCCTGGTGGATTCTCGAGTACTGGCCGAAGCGCTATGTGGATCTGCGGCGCCGGCCTCCAGTGCGCCGTTGGATGCTCCCCCGCGGCCGCCCGCGCTACATTGCCGACGACGCCGAGATCCACCCCAGCGTCTTCGAGCTGATGCGCGATCTGCGCCCCCCCTACCAGCCGCCCAACCTCCCGGTCGGCCGGCTCGGCGGCACAAGCTGAGAATCGACGTCAAGCCGCAAAAAACTCCCTTTTGCTGCAACGTATTTCTGCTAAAATAGAGGATCAGAATTCGATTTTGAAAGAGGCGAAGAAAAGGGGAAGAAAAGCCCTCGCCTCCGGGAGCCGCTTTTGGCCGATTCCGAGCAACCCGACAGCCCTCAGGTTCCGCCTGCGCCACCGCCCACGCCTCCGGCCCCACCGGCGGGCGGCGGCGCCCAGATTCCGCTCGGCCCGAGCGCCGGCAAGAACCTGATTCCGGTCAACATCGAAGATGAGATGCGCCGGTCCTATCTGGATTACGCCATGAGCGTAATCATCGGCCGGGCGCTGCCCGATGTTCGCGACGGCCTGAAGCCGGTCCATCGCCGTATCCTGTTCGGTTTGCACGAGATGGGCCTCAGCTACAACCGGCCCACCCGGAAGTGCGCGAAGATCGTTGGCGAGGTTCTCGGCAAGTACCATCCCCACGGCGATAGCGCGGTCTACGACGCCTTGGTCCGGATGGTCCAGCCGTTCAGCCTCCGCTACCCGCTGGTGGATGGCCAGGGTAACTTCGGCTCGGTGGATGGCGACCCTCCGGCGGCCATGCGCTACACCGAGGCCCGCCTGTCGCGCATCGCCTCGACACTGCTCGCCGATATCGACCGGGAGACCGTCGACTTCAAGTCCAACTACGACGATAGCGAGCAGGAACCGGAAGTCCTGCCCACTCGCGTGCCCAACCTGCTCATCAACGGAAGCTCGGGCATTGCGGTGGGCATGGCGACCAACATCCCGCCGCACAACCTCAACGAGATCGTCAACGCCACCATCGCCCTGATCCAGAACCCCAAGACCCCGCTCGAAAAGATCCTGGAGCTGGTTCCCGGGCCGGATTTTCCCACCGGCGGCTTCATCATCGGCCGTCAGGGCATCCTGGAGGCTTACACGCGCGGCCGCGGCATGTTGAAGCTGCGCGCCAAGGCCGCCATCGAGCACACCGGCAAGGATCGGGATCAGATCGTGGTCACCGAGATCCCTTACCAGGTCAACAAAGCCCGGCTCATCGAGCAGGTCGCCGAGCTGATCAACGAGAAGAAGCTGGAGGGGCTACTGGAGCCGGTCGACGAGAGCGATCGCGAGGGCATGCGCATCGTCTTCCCGCTCAAGCGCGGCGAGCAGGCCGAGGTGGTGCTCAACAATCTCTACAAGCACACCCAATTGCAGACCGGCTTCGGCATCATCATGCTGTCCATCGTCAACGGACAGCCGCGCGAGCTGGGCCTCGTCGACTGCATCAAGCGCTTCATCGACCACCGCGTGGATGTGGTCCGCCGCCGGACCGAATTCGATCTGCGCAAGGCCCGCGATCGCGAGCACGTCTTGCTGGGATTCAAGAAGGCCCTGGATAATCTCGACCTGGTCATCGAAACCATACGGGCCTCCGGAACGCCCAAGGAAGCCCGCGAGCGCCTCATGGGAATCCTGCCCATTCCCGAGCGGGTTCTGGAAGAAGTGCTGGTGCCCGAAGTCGTGGTTCTGGACTTCAGCGAGCGCCAGGCGCAAGCCATCATCGAACTGCAACTCCAGCGCCTCACCGGCATGGAGCGCCAGAAGATCGCCGACGAGCTGGCCGAGATCCAGCGCCGCATCGCCGAGTACCTCGAGATCCTGGGCTCGGAGAAGGTTCTTCGCGGCCTCATCGTCAAGGAGCTCAAGGAAGTTCAGAAAGAGTACGGCGACGAGCGCCGCACACAGTTCCTGGAAGACACCGGCGAGATTCAACTGGAAGATCTGGTAGCCGTCGAGGATGTCGCGGTGACCGTCACTCGCGGTGGCTATTTGAAGCGCACGCCGGTCGATAGCTACCGCCGCCAGAGCCGGGGCGGCAAGGGCCGCATCGGCATGGGCACCCGCACCGAGGATTTTCTGGAGCACCTGATCATCGCCTCGACCCACGCCTACCTGCTCATTTTCACCAACATGGGGCGCGTTTTCTGGCTCAAGATCTACGAGATCCCCGACGCCGGCATCACCGGTAAGGGCAAGCATATCTCCAACCTCATCAACCTTCAGCCGGAGGAGGAGATCAAGGCGTTCCTGCCGGTCCGCGAGTTCCTGCCCGGCCAGTTCATCGTGATGGTGACCAAGCGCGGCGTGATCAAGAAGTCGGAGCTGACCGAGTTCGACAATCCCATGGCCCGCGGCATCATCGCGATCGGCCTGGACGAGGGCGACGAGCTGATCCGCGCCGGCCTCACCTCGGGAGAGAATTACATCTTCCTGGGCTCGCACGAGGGCATGGCGGTCCGTTTCCAGGAGGAGCAAGTCCGCCCCATGGGCCGGCCCGCACGGGGCGTTCGCGCCATCAACCTGGCCGACGACGATTACCTGGTCGGTATGGAGATCGTCGCCGAGCAGGGGCTCATTCTGTCTATCTCCGAGCTGGGCTACGGGAAGCGCACACCGCTCCAGAAGTACCGGCTCACCGCGCGCGGCGCCAAGGGCGTCATCAACATGAAGAGCACCCGGCGCACGGGCAAGGTGGTCGCCGTCATGGCCGTGAAGGAAGACTCCGACCTCATGATCATCACCAAGGAGGGCAAGATCATCCGCATCGAGGCCAGCGAGATCCGCCAAGCCGGCCGCTCCACGCAGGGGGTCCGGCTGGTCAGAATGGAAGAGGGAGACCAGGTGGCCGCCGCCTGCATCATTCCCGAGGAATCCGCTCCCACCAACGGCAACGGAGAGAGCGTTCAGGAAAACCTGCCGCTGTAATGGCGACTCTCGTTCCGCTCGAACCACTCGACCCGGCGCGCCTTCGCTCGAAGGAGGCCAACCTGCTTGCGCTGCTTCGCGACCTGGGCAGCGTGATCGTCGCCTATTCCGGGGGAACCGATTCGGCTTACCTCGCCTGGGCCGCCCATAAGGCGCTGGGCGAGCAAGCCCTGGCCGTCACCGCGGATTCCGCCTCGATCCCGGAGTCCCATAAGCGAGATGCCGAAGAATTCGCGCGCCGCGTCGGCTTCCGCCACGAATACGTGCAAACCCGCGAGTTCGACAACCCCGACTACCTGCGCAACGCCCCCGACCGCTGCTTCCACTGCAAGGATGAGCTGTTCGCCACGCTGGGGGCCTTGGCCGAGGAGCGCGGCGTCGCCCACATCGTCTACGGCGTAAACGTCGACGACCTCGGCGACTATCGCCCCGGCCAGAACGCCGCCCGCGAGCACGGAGCCGAGACGCCGCTGGTCGAGGCCGGCCTCCACAAAGCCGAGATCCGCGAGCTGAGCCGCCTCGCGGGCCTGCCCACCTGGGACCGCCCCGCCTCGGCCTGCCTCAGTTCCCGCATCCCTTACGGCACGCCGGTCACCATAGAAACCGTGAAGACGGTGGAGGCGGGCGAGGAGGCCCTGCGCGCCCTGGGCTTCCGCCAGTTCCGCGTGCGCTTCCACGGCGAGCTGGTGCGCATTGAAATCGCCCGCGAGGAACTGGAACGGGCGCTCACGCTCGAAATGGCCGCGCGCTTGAGCGCCCTGTTCAAGCCCCTGGGTTTCCATTACGTCACTTTGGATCTGGAAGGCTATCGCCAAGGGTCCATGAATGAGACGCTGAATCTCCCGCGGGGCTAACCCAGGCGCCGGCGCGCGAACAGCAGCCCCGACCACGTCGCGTCCACCGCGCAGATCTTGTAGTCCACCAATCCGGCCGCTAGGCCGAAGGGCAGCCCGCCTGACACGGGACGCGCTGCGGCGGCTCGCGTGAGCTTAGGCGCGGCGCCGGAGCGCCACCAGACCCATCAGCCCGGCTCCTACCAGGAGGAAGGCAGCCGGTTCGGGAACAGTGGCATTGATGGTCAGGTTGTCCATCACGAAATGCGTGCCACCACCAGCATATCCGGCGCTGGTGCCGCCAAAGCTACTAAAATACACCTCGGTTACGTTGGAGTAATCGAAATTGAACAGCGTCGGTCCGGTTGCGTTCACCACCACGGTTTCGTCATAGACCACCGTGGCGCCGTTGAGTCCCTGGACCTCGATGTTCAGACCATTATTCCACGCGGCCGTCAGGTACGCACTGTCGAATGTGAATGGAGTGATGCTGCTGAAGTACACATCGAGTGCATAGGCGTTGTAAGCCACCATGGGGTGCGACACCGTTCCATTCTGGTATCCGGAAGGAAAACCGTACGTGTCAGCATCCAATGTATAAAAGTAGGTGCTCCAGTCGAGACCACCATAGCCGTTCGGGATCGCACCACTACCCAACGTGTCGAATGTTAGCGTCGTCCCGGCAGGCGAAACAACGGCAAACAGGAAGAACAGGAGCAAAGTGCTAATCCGTATCAGAGAGAGCTTCATAGAATACTCTCGTAAAGGAGAGTTGACCACATCCAAAGGCGGGTGTCAAGCCAGAGAACACCCCTCGATGCGCGTTTTGGTACTAGTACTGTTAAGGTGCAATTCTTATCTTGGGTTTCCAGCGCGCATACTCCCAGTCGCGATCTTCTGACGGGGCATGGGGGTTAACCCAGGGTTTCCAATATGGCCTCCTGGGCGCCATTGATTGCGCAGCCGACGGCCCCGCGGGAGCCGTGTTCTTCATCATTCTCCCTCTTGGCGACTCTGGCGCGGCCAACGAGGCGGCCGGTCTTGCCTCCTTCGGCCACGAGGACGCCAGAATCAATTGATTTCAGGAGACTTTTCATACGCCTCTCCTTCTCCCTCCTCCCTTCGACTCGCCTGCTCGCGCGCCGCCACTCTTATCCGGCCGGCGAGGGCAGCGCGGTGATCCGCCACACCATCGACCCGAACAACCGCCGCGTCAGGCGGCCCTCCGCCAGCAGCAGCCAGTAATAGCGAGCATGTTTGATCAGGCGTCCGCCCGTCGTGACCAACCGCTGTTGCCTCCTTCCTTGCGAAGCCGTCATGTGCGGGCCTGCCCACCTGGGATCGCCCCGCCTCGGCCTGTCTCAGTTCCCGCATCCCTTACGGCACGCCCGTCACCATAGAGACCGTGAAGACGGTGGATGCGGGCGAGGAGGCCCTGCGCGCCCTCGGCTTTCGCCAGTTTCGCGTGCGCTTCCACGGCGAGCTGGTGCGCATTGAAATCGCCCGCGAGGAACTGGAACGGGCGCTCACGCTCGAAATGGCCGCCCGATTGAGCGCCCTGTTCAAGCCCCTGGGCTTCCACTACGTCACCCTGGACCTGGAAGGCTATCGCCAGGGGTCCATGAATGAGACGCTGAATCTCCCGCGGGGCTAACCCAGGCGCCGGCGCGCGAACAGCAGCCCCGACCAGGTCGTGTCCAACGCGCAGACCTTGTAGTCCACAAACCCGGCCGCCAGGCCGAAGGCGCGCACTTCGGTCTCACCCAGATCCGTGGCCACCCCCGAAGCCTTCTTCGGCCAGACGATCCACAGCCCGCCTCCCTCAGCCAGCGCTCTCGAGGCCGCGGGGAAACGGCGTTCCAGGTCCGCCCGCGAGGTGGTGAACAGAAGAATCCGTCCGGGCCGACCGCGCGCCGCCCGGCCGATCCGCACGCCATCGGGCAGCGGCCCCAAGGTGTCCTCGAACCCCTCCGGCGCTCCCAGCAGGGCCACCCATTCCCCGGCGCGTATCCCCAGTTTCTTCGGAAGCGGCGTGCCCGAATAACCGGCGAACACTCCGGGCGCCACGGGATTCGACGGCGCCTGGGAAAGCGCCCGTCCGAGCGTCGCGGAGATCCCCGGCCAGGCCGTGTAGAACGCGTCCGGCAGTAATTCCCGCACGCGTTGGGTTTTGAGCGGATCGTCTGCCTCGATGAAGATCAGCGGCGCCGCACGCGTCGCCTTGTGCTGCCGCAGCGCCAGCGCCACGTCGCGCCCCTGCGACGGCGCCCGCCCCAGGTCGACGACCACAGCCTGGGGCACCCGCTCCCGCATCGCGCGCAACTGCGCCGGACCGAATGCCGCCTGGTATTCGACCTGGTATCCCGCCCCGCGCAGCTCGGCCGCGCGCTCCTCGCCCAGCGCGGCGTTCCAGCAAATCAGCCTGATCCGTTTCATCGAGAGGCGGGAAGCGGCTGCCGGGGAGGCGCGACCGGCGCGGGCGCCAGCATCTGCTCCTTGCGATAGATCAGCGTCGAGGTGTCATAGCTCGCGATCTCGAAGCCGTGGCCGTGGACGATGGCGTCGGTGGGACAGGCCTCGACACAGTAGCCGCAAAAGATGCAGCGGTTGTAGTCGATGTTGTACACCTTGGCGTAGCGTTCCCCGCCGCTGATGCGCTGGGCTTCGGTATTCTCGGCGGCCTCGATGTAGATGCAGTTCGACGGGCAGGCGGCCGCGCACAAGAAGCAGGCCACGCACTTCTCCAGGCCGTTCTCGTCGCGCTCCAGCCGGTGCACGCCGCGATAGCGCTCCTGAAGCCGCGCGGGCGCGTCCGGGTAGCGCTCGGTCACGGGCGGCGACGCCATCTCCTTCAGCGTCACCCCCAGGCCCCTGGCGACCGCCGCGGCCGAGCCCAGGATTTCCTGAATCGTCGGCATTCTTACCCAGCTCCCCCCGGGAGCCTAGTTCTTGGAGCTTCAACCAGGCTGTAATTCGGGAACCCGCTCGTCTGCTCGAAACGTGGCCGCGCCCAGCCGCTGGCCGAGCGCCTCCAGGTCCTTCTTGATGAACCCGCACCAACTCTGGGAAACAACGCCGTCCGGCTCGATCAGAAACAGCGACGGCACGCTGGAGAGGCCGAAGGCGTTGCTGACCTTATACCCGGCGTCGTCGAGAAGCACGGGAAACGTGACGCCAAACTCCGCGTTGAACCGGCGCGTGTCCGCGGCGTTATCCTGCGACACGCCCAGGATGGCCACTCCGCCGCCACTCTCATGCAGCCGCTGCAAGAAAGGGAACGTCATCTGGCAAACCGGGCAGCTCACTTTGAAGAACGCGAGCAGCACCGGACCGCGCGCCAGCAGAGCCTGTAGCGACTGTTTCCGGCCCTCCAGGTCGGTGAGTTGGAACTCCGGCGCGCGCGAGCCCGCCTCGATCATCCGCGGTTGTCTCCATCCCATAAGACCAGTCTACCGGAAAGCGGGTGGCTCGGAAGGGCGGCCTAGAGTTCCTTGATGAGTTGCTGCGCGGCGATCAGGATGGGGTCCCAGACGGGCGCGAAAGGCGGAGCGTAGGCCAAATCGAGTTGTGCGATGTCCTCCACGCGCATCTGCGTGGTAATGGCCGTGGCCAGGACGTTGATGCGGCCCGCCACGCCGTCCCGCCCGATCACCGTGCCCCCCAACAGCCGGCGCGTGCCTCGGTCGGCCACCAGCGTGACGGCGACGGGTTGGCCCTGAAAGTAGCGCGGCTTGCCGGGCGCCTCGATGCGCGCCTCGACGGGGTCGAAGCCTTCCTGCTGCGCCTGCGCGCCCGAGAGCCCGGTCACGGCCACGCCCAGGCCGCAGACGCCCACGATGCAGGTCCCGGCGACACCGGGGAACCGTTCCCGCCGCCCGGCCGCGTTCGCCCCGGCGACGCGCCCCATCTTGTTCGCCGTGGTGCCCAGCGGCAAGTACACCGGCCGGCCCGTCACCAGGTGGGTGGTCTCGGCGCAATCCCCGGCTGCGTAGACGCCCGCGAGGTTGGTCTCCATGCGCTCGCTCAAGCGAATGGCCCCGGTCCGTCCCACTTGGATTCCCGCTTCGACGGCCAGTTCGACGTTGGGCTTCCAACCGGCGGCCAGCACCACCAGGTCGCAAGCCACGCCCGCGACGCTGGCCGGTTCGACCGATTCAACCCGCGTGGCCAGGCGCAACTCGACGCGGAAGCGCTCCAAGTGCCGCCGCACGAAATCCGTGAGCGCGGCGTCGCGGCGGCCCAGTACGTCGCGCTGCGCTTCGAATACCGTGACCGCCAGGCCGTGGGTCCGCAGCACCTCGGCCATCTCCAGGCCCTGGTAACCCGCGCCAACGACCACCGCCCGCCGCGGCCGCTTTTCGATCAGAAACGAGCGCAGCCGGCGCGCATCCTCCAGGCCCGAGAGCGCGAAGACGCCCGCAACGCCCGCGCCGTCGATGGAGCGGTCCGGCCGGGCGCCGGTCGCCACCACCAGGCGATCATAGGGCGCCCGCTCGCCGCCAGCCAGCGTCACCTGGCGGCGCGAGTGCTCCACCGCGACCACCTCGGCCCCGGTGCGCACGGCAATGTTTCTCTCGCGGCGGAAATACTCGGGAGTATGCACCACCAGATCCTCGAGGGACCCCACCCGCCCTTCCAGATAGTAGGGCAGCCCGCAGGCGCCCCAGGCCACCGCCGCGCCTTTCTCGAGCACCGCGATTTCCAGGGAAGGATCGCAGCGCCGCGCGCGCGCCGCCGCGCTGAGGCCCGCGGCGACCCCTCCGATCACTACCAAGCGCATGGTTCAATCCGCGGCCAGTCCCGGCCGGCCGCTATGCTCCCTCTTGTTCCTGGACGAAACTCAGTATATCGAAGCGCTTGATCTCGCGATCGGGGAAGAAGCTGTTCACCGCGTCCTGCTCGTCGTTGAAGATCTCGAAAACCGTGGTCAGTTTGGTAAGCACCAGCAGGGCGACGTTGCGCCGGTTAAGGTTCTCGAGCTTCAGCTTTCCGCCCAGCCGGCCCACCAGGGTGAAGCACATCACCATGGCGCCCAGGCCGGTGCTGTCGATGTAGCCGACCTCCTGGAGATTCAGGATAAAGTTCCGGCCCCCGGCGGCGCTCAGCTCCTGCATCTTGCCGCGCAGGGCGCCGGCCTCCTCGCCCACGGTGATGCGCCCGGCCAGATCCAGGATCAGGATGCCCTCGAGTTCTCTCCGCTGTAAGTCCAGGCTCACTGGGATTCCTCCGCCGGAACAGGCCCGCCGCGCGCGGGGCCCTATTCCGCCGTCTCCTCCGCCAGTTCCTCGCCGGACTCCGCGCCGGCCTTGACCATGTAGCCGACCCGGCGAACCGTGTGGATCATCTTCTCCGGCCAGCGGTCGTCGACTTTGGCGCGCAGGTGGCGGATATAGACGTCGACGATGTTGGTCAATCCGTCATAGTCCATCTCCCACACGTGCTCGACGATCATCATGCGGCTGAGCGCCCGCCCGCTGTTCCGCATGAGGTACTCGAGAATGCTGAACTCCTTGGGCGCCAACTCAATCGGCTCTCCGCCGCGAGTGACCTTGCGCCGGATGCAGTCCATCACCAGGTCTCCCACTTGCAGGCGCTCGGGGAGCGGTTGGCCCCGCCGCAGCAGGGCGCGGACTCGGGCCAGCAATTCGGTGAACGAGAAGGGCTTGCCCAGATAGTCGTCGGCGCCGTGCTCCAAACCCTTGACGCGGTCGTCCACCGCGCCCAGAGCGCTGAGGATCAGCACCGGAGGACTGGTTTGCCGGGCCCGAATCTTCTCCAGAACGGCCAAGCCGTCCATGTCGGGCAGCATCAGGTCGAGGATGATGAGATTGTAATCGGCCGAATGGATCATCTCCAGGGCGGCCGCCCCGTCGCCCGCCGAGTCCACCGCGAAGCCGGCGCTATCCAGGCCGCGAGCCACGAATTCCGCGATGCGCTTCTCGTCTTCAATGACCAGTATTCGCATCTGTCCTTCCGAACCGGGAGCCCCTTGGAGGATTCCCCGGAGTGGGCCGATTCACTCGAAAGCTATTACAAGAATGAGGTTACCACAAACGGCAGGTGGTTCTGAAGCTTTTCTAATCTGAGCCGGGCGACGCCCGCCTCCGCTGCCGGTCCCGATCTGTCCGAGCTGGAGACCGCAGCCTCCCGCGCATGGCCGGAACTGCGGCAGGGGCGGTAAAGATCGCACAGGCTTCCGACGATAGAGGACTGCGACATGGATCCCGTCAATCCCCTTACAGTCGATCCCAGCCGCGCAGCCAGCCTCCACGAGGTGCTGGTTGCGCATTTGGCCTGGCTGGAGTTGCGGCCGGGCGGCTTCCGCGCCAACCTCACCGACGCCAGTCTGAACGAGGTCAATCTCGATCGCGCCAACCTGCACCGTGCGATCCTGAACGGCGCCGGCTTGATGGGCGCCATCCTGACCGGGGCCGACCTCGGCGGAGCCGTGCTGGAGGGCGTAGACCTCCGGGCGGCCGACCTCTCGCACGCGGATCTCACCGCGGCCGAACTGACCAACACTAACCTGTCCGGCTGCTTGCTGGCGGAGGGCTGCCTGGCGGAGGCGACCCTGAGGATGAGCTCCTTTAACGGCGGTAATCTGCGCGAGGTGCGCATGCCCGAGGCCAAGCTGCACGAGTGCGATTTCACGGCGGCGATGCTGCAGTCGGCCGGGATGCATCACATCGCGGCGTTCGAAACGAACTTCTCGCACGCCGATCTCGAAAACGCCCTGCTCTACCATGCCCGGTTGAATCGCTGCCGGTTCACCGGAGCCAATGCCTCCGGCGCCAATTTCGGCTCGGCGAAGGTGCAGTACTGCGATTTCCGGGAAGCCGTGCTGAAGGGGGCCAAATTCAGCCGCGCGGATCTTAGCGGAAGCGATTTCTGCCGCGCCATGATGGCCGGCTGCGACCTGCGCGAAACCCGGCTGGCGGCGACGGATTTCAGCGGCGCCGTGCTGGCTGGCGCACAGTTCACCGACGCCCAGACGTTCACCGCCGACCTGCGCAACGCCAACCTGCAAGGCGCGCGGGGCCTCACCGCGGCCCAGCTCTTACGCGCCAGGACCGACGACCGCACCATCCTGCCCAGCGGCAAATCCGGCCCCTTCGTCAAAGGCTTGGGATCCGAACGGGCGTACTAGCCCGCGGCTGCCCCGGTCCTGCTCGGCGGATTCGCGGTGAGCTTTCGGCGGGAATGCGCGACGCCCGCAAGTGTGGTGCGCCGGAAAGGTAACGACGATCCGAATGGTTATCGGCTCCAGGTTGCCTTCCCGGAGAGTCCGGACGTCGTCGGGTAAGCCGTACTTGTCTCGGACAATCCCGCTCGTTTCGCGAGCCCTCTCAATCAATCGTGACGACGATCTTGCCTTTATGCTTCGCCGCCCCAAAAAGGCGGAAGGCCTCGCGCGCCCGGCTAAACTGGTAAGGCCCATCGATCACAGGCACGAGCTTGCCGGCTTCGAACAGTTCGCACAGATAGGGCAAGCCCTTGTTCGGCTTCAACATCACAAGACAGATATGCTTCTCCATCAGCCGGCCAATCAAGGGACCCAGCAGGCCAACTTGCGCCAAATGCGAAACTCCGCCGACCGTGGCGTACGTCCCGCCGGGATTGAGTGCGCGCGCGTAATCGAACAGCGAACGATTGGTCTTGGTATCCAGAATCAAGTCGTAGCGCTTGCCGCTCTTTGTGAAATCTTCGGTTCGATAGTCGATGACGTGGTCAAAACCCATGGACCGCAGCATGTCCAGCTTCTCCGCGCTATCGACGCCGGTTACTTCCACGTCATGTAACTTGGCGATCTGGATCGCAAACGTCCCGACGCCGCCGCCGGCGCCATTGATCAACACCTTTTGCCCAGTTTTAAGCGGCCCTCTCGCGAACAGACCTTGATAGGCCAGCGTCCCCGCCTGCGGGATCGCCGCGGCTTGTTCAAATGTCATGTGTTCCGGCTTTCGCGCGAGCGCGCCTTCGGAGGCGCACACATACTCCGCAAATCCGCCAAACCCGCTGCGGCACAAGTCGCCAAACACTGCATCGCCCGGCCGGAATCTTTTCGCTTCGCCCCCGACGCTTATCACTCGCCCCGCTACGTCGCTTCCGACGATTTTCTTAGGCCTAAAGAGACCTGCGATCATGCGGTTCACGCCCTTGCCCTGAACGAGCCCCCAATCCCAATCGTTGACGGATACGGCGTGGACCCTGACCAGTACTTCGTCTTTCTTCGGGGCGGGCTTTTCGATTTCTCCGATCTCCAGAACTTCCGCTGAACCGTACTTGTGGTAGAGCAGCGCTTTCACGACGCTCATCTCCTCGAAGTTCAAGATTCGCGCGCCCGCCGCCCCAGGAAGAAGTACCAGCCCAGGGAAAAGCCCAGCAAGCGCCAGTTCTGCCAGCGCGTTCGGGCCACCGACAGGAATAGCATCAGCGCGATCAGACCGCTGGCGGCGGCTAGCGTCTGCCCTACCGTCAGGCCCTCTTTCCAAAACCACAGCCAGCGTCCGTAAATCAGCTCGATGTGCACCCAATACACCAGCAGCGAGGTCACGCCGAACTGCCGCACCCAGCTCCAGCGGCCTTCCGAATGGCGCGTCCAGAGATATGCGAACGCAAGCAGCAGCAGCATCGCGCCGACCTTGATCGACACCTGCCACGGGCTGTCCAGCCAGAACTCGGACTTGGTGTAGATCGAAGCCCCGAACCCAGCCATCGACTGGCCCACCACGATAAAGGCCAGCCCCAGCAGCGCTCCCCACTGCGCCGCGCGGTCGAGCTGGTCCTTGCCGAGCAGGCGCAGGATGCTGCCCGCACTCAGGCCGAAGGCCACGTAGGCGGCCCATGGAAAGAAGCCGAACGATAGATAGTCCGGCGCCACATAGCTCTTGACGACCGAGGGCGCCCAAGACCAATCGAACTGGGAGACCACTGGGGAGAGGGCCGCGATGGCCACCCCCAGCACCGCGCAGAGCCGCACCCGGTCGGCCGTCGAAAACACGGCCATCACCGACATCACGGCCACCGCCAGGCCCATGCAGTTCAGAATGTCCACCTTCAGCAGGTCGGTCCAGGGGCTGTTGGGCAGTCCGAAGATCCAGAGCTGCAGGCGGAACAGGAACGCGACCCCGAGCAGGTATCCAGCCCGGCGTAGAGCGGCTAGCACGCGCGCCGGCGCCGCCAGTCCCTTCTTTTCGCCGCTGTGCATCAGGAACGCCAGCGTGATTCCCACAAGGAACAGAAAGGCCGCCGGTGGCAGGCCGCCGGCAAACTGCGAGATCATGTACGGGCCGCTATCGCGCAGCTCCGGCTTGGTGAAGGCGTTGAAGGCGTGCCCCTGGAGCATGATGATGGCCGCCAGCCCGCGCGTCCAGTCCAGAAACTCCAGCCGGCCCGTGTTGGATTGCCGTTCCGATGCCACTGTGCCGCTCATCCCCCCTGCTTCTGCGGACGCTCCCTTTTCGTGCCCGGCGGCAGCGCCAGGCGGAACTCGCTGTCCGGCAGTCCCGGGTTCACCTTCACATCCCAGTACAGCACAAGATTGTAGTTGCCTCTGGGTTTCAGAAACTTCTGTTGCACCGGGTAGCCCGCGTCCAACGGAATCCAGAGATCGATCCTGACGATCTGCTCCTGCATCTTCTTATCTTTAGGAACCAGCTCCAGCCGGGTGGTCTTCCTTCCGCCAACCAGCTCTTCCCCGCCGACTTTCACGGTGTAGTTCTGCGCCAGTTCCTTCCCGGAACTGCCGAAACCCAGCAGCAGGAACTGATCCATCAGAGAGCGCTCCTCGCCCAGGTCGTAGATCTGGACGGTCTTCAGCTTCGGGTAGTAGACCTGGCCCTCGCTCCCGCGAAGACCAAACGCGCGCGCGTCCTCTCCCGCGATCTCCCCGCGCATTTCGATCTTGCCGTCCGACCGCTTCAGCCAGAGCGAGCCAACCTCCGCGCTGGTATCGTCCAGCACCTTGGTGTAGGTGGTGTTCTTGAACTTGGCGGTCATCTGCCCGAAGCCCCTGGCTTCCGAGTCCATCCGGAGCAGCACCTTGTCGACGGGCTCGGCTCCCAGCGCCACGCCCAGCAGGCCGCACAGACCAAGCAACGCGCCGATCGCTCTCACTCTGGCTTCTCCTAAACGATGAACTCCGGCATACGAAAGTTACAGGAATCGCAACCGAAATCCCGGTCCCGGCTCAGGGGTGCGTAAACACCATGTAGCCTTTGATTTCCTTTTCCGAGTCGAAGACCGGCTCGATCCGCACCGCGGCCGGCTTCTCTCCGGCCAGTTGCTTCAGGATCTCGCGGGCCTTCCCCAGGCGCTGGTCCTCGGGAACTCGCGCCAGCAGTTCCGGCTCGATCCAGAACACGTTGGCGCCGTGCTCGGCGGGTAGCAAAGCGATGCGGGTGGTCCGCGGGATGCGCGGTTGGTCGTGAAACCAATCGCGCGGAGTCAGGAACAGAAACCCGAGAATCAGCCCGACCATGATGTCGTACTGCCACGAGGCGCGGGGATAGTCCCACAGAATCAGGCGCTTGATGGCAGTCAGAACGCGGCCCACCATAAGCACCCAGTGTACCGCCTTCGCGCCCCGATGCGCTAAGATGCCCCTATGGCCAAAGCCAGAGGCATGTTCGAGGTCAAGTGCCCGTGCTGCCACGCGGATCTGAAAGTCGACCCGGAAACGCAGGCCGTCATCACCTTCAAGGAGGCGGTCAAGCCGCCCCCCATCGAGGACCTCGCCGCCGCCGTCCAGCGGCTCAAGGGCGATGCCGGCCGCCGCGAGGAAGCCTTCCAGAAGTCCTTCGAAGCCGAAAAGAAGAGCAGCCAGGTGCTCTCCAAGAAATTCGACGAGCTTCTCAAGAAGGCCAAAGAGAGCCCCCTCGAGCCTCCGCCCCGGCGGGACATAGACTTGGATTAGGCCCAACGCTGTTCATTGGGCGTGGTCGGTGGGGGGGCCGTTGGCTGGCAGCCGGGACCAAGGAAGAGGGTTCGTTGAACGAGCAGTTTCCCGGAAACGGGGGCTGCTGGTCCCTTTAGGTCCAGTTCTAGGGGATGGGCGTGACACAGCCAAGTGAGCCTCTGTGTCAACGCCCTTCGGCGACGAACCTGAACTTTGTGCTCAGATCGCGCGTCGAGATGGTCAGACTGAAGCTGCCGTAATTCCTGTGCATTCGTTCATCTTGTGGAACCATGCGCAATTCAAGCTGCCTGTAGTCTTCCGGTAATGCGTAGATGCGTAACGGTTCCGGACCGTAAACGTCCGCAACAACGATTCTCTCTCCCTCTTTGAGTACCGCTGAGCCGCCGCCCGTACAGGGCGCGTGCCAGTGCGTTAGGTATTCGACCTCGACGTCATTGATGGCCTGATAGACATCGCCTGGACGAGGAAATCGGACGCCTTTCGGCAACAGGCTTCTCTCATAGTGTCGAGCCCACTCAGCCTCTTGAACACTGATGGACTTGCGAAGACCTGACTTCATTTCAGACACCAGGTCCTGAACGGTCTTGTTCCACCTTGAAGGAGCGGGAAGAGAGTCCATCGTCTCTCCAAGTCATGTACTCCTCGCGGAGCCACGTTGCCAATCAGCAGCTCGGAGTGCTCCGATTATCGCACAGGACGGCCACATGAGGGTGAAGTCGCCATCCCGCAGAATTGGCGCCCGCCCTAAGTAATCCCGCTGTTGTGGGAACCGGGCCGCGATGCTTGCCACCGTGTTGGAGTTAGCTCTGCGACCTCTCCAGTGCCTGGTCCAGATCCCAAAGAATATCGTCGAGGTCTTCCAGGCCGATCGAGATGCGCACCATGTCGGGCGTCACGCCGGCGGCTTGCTGCTCCTCGGCCTTTAACTGCTGGTGAGTGGTCGAGGAGGGGTGGATCACCAGGCTGCGCGCGTCGCCCACGTTGGCCAGGTGCGAGAAGAGCTTCACGTTGTTGATGAACGCTCGGCCCGCGTCGTAGCCGCCCTGAATCCCGAAGGAAAACACCGCGCCGCCGCCCTTGGGCACATACTTCCGCGCCAACTCGTAATACGGGCTTGATGCCAGCGACGGGTACTTCACCCACTTCACCAGCTTGTGGCTCTCCAGATGATTCGCCACCGCCAGCGCGTTCTCGACGTGCCGCTCCATGCGCAGGCCCAGCGTCTCGATGCCTTGCAGGATCAGGAACGAATTGAACGGGCTGATGCAGGTGCCCATGTCGCGCAATCCTTCCACGCGCGCGCGGACGATGTAGGCCAGGTTCCCGAAGGTCTCCACGTAGCGCATGCCATGATAGGCCGGCGAGGGCTCGGTCAACTGCGGGAAGTTGCCCTCCGCCCACGGAAATCGGCCGCTATCGACGAGGATGCCGCCGATCGAGGTTCCGTGCCCGCCCATGAACTTGGTCAGCGAGTGCACCACGATGTCCGCGCCGAAATCGATCGGCCGGCACAGGTACGGTGTGGCGAAGGTGTTGTCGATCACCAGCGGGATCTTGCGCTGGTGCGCGATGGCGGCCACCGCCTCGATATCCAGCACGTTGCCGCGCGGGTTCGAGATGGTCTCGCCGTACAGGCACTTAGTCTTCGGCGTGATCGCCTTGCGGAAATTCTCCGGCGAGTCCGGTTCCACGAACTTTACCTGGATGCCCATCTTGCGGAAGCTGACGTCGAACTGCGTGTAAGTGCCGCCATACAGCGTGCAGGCGGCCACCATTTCGTCGCCGCATTCGAGCAGGCTCGATAGCGCGATGAATTGCGCCGCCTGGCCGCTCGATACCGCCAGCGCCGCCACGCCGTTCTCGAGGGAGGCCACGCGCTCCTCCAGAACCGCCGTCGTCGGGTTCCCGATGCGCGTGTAAATGTTGCCCTGCTTCTCCAACGCGAACAGCGCCGCCGCGTGGGCGCTATCTTCGAAGACGTACGAAGTGGTTTGGTAAATGGGCACCGCGCGGGCGCCCGTGGTGGGTTCCGGCGTGTAGCCGGCGTGTAACGCGCGCGTATTGAATCCGAGCTCCCGTTTCTGATCTGTCATGGCTTCACCGTTTGTAGCCGATCTTGCGCAGCAGGCCGTGCCGCCACCGAACGTCCTTCTCTGTCTCGACGCCTTTGGGCGATACGCCGTCGATCACTCCCAGCACGCCGCGCCCCTGCTCGGTCTGGGCCACCACCACCTCCACCGGATTGGCCGTGGCGCAAAAAATCGAGCACACCTCCGGCACGTCTTTGATGCGGCCCAGCACGTTGATGGGATAGCCCTTGCGCAGCGCGATGACGAACAGGTGGCCGGCGCCGATGGCCGCTGCGTTCCGTATCGCGAGCTGCTTCAGGCCTTCGTCGTTGCCCTCCGCCCGGGTCAGGCAGTCGCCCGAGGCCTCGTTGAACGCGATGCCGAACTCCATTTGCGGCGCCGTGTTGACGATCGCCTCGTAGAGGTCCTCTACGCTCTTGATGAAATGCGTCTGCCCGAGAATCAGGTTGCCCTCCTCGGGCACTTCCAGCCGAATCGTTTTCAGGTCCATGGGAACTTCCAGCATACTAACTCCCCTCCGCCGCCGTCCATCGCAGTATCATTGTTTTGAACGGCGGCTATGGACACCCAGCCTGCGGCGGAGCGCGCGGTGCTCGCGAGGGACGCGATCCTTTCCTCGTTGCGCGAAAGGATGATCGCCTTCGCGGCATCTCGTATATCGAGGGATGCCGCCGAGGACCTGGCGCAGGAGGTGCTCCTGCTGCTGCACGAGAAATACGGCCAGGTGGAGCGGCTGGAGGAACTGCTCCCCCTCTCGTTGCGCATCCTGAGGTTCAAGATGATGAGCCAGTTCCGGAAATCGCACCGCCGGGGAGAGTATTCGCAGGTTGCCGTGGACGGCCTTCCGCTGGCCGGTTCCGACCCCACTCCGGAGGCCCAGCTCGCCCGGAAAGAGGCCACCCAGCGCCTCACCGCCGCCATCGCCCGCATGGGCGCGCGGTGCAAGGAACTCTTCCGCCTGAAGCTTCAGGGCATGACCTTTGCGGATATCCAGGTCCGCTTGGGAGCCGGCTCCATCAACACCATTTACACCTGGGATTTCCGTTGCCGCAAACAGCTTCTCGAATCGATGGGCGGCGCTTGGGAGAGCCAGCCATGAAGCGCGAAGACATCGAAAAGCTCCTCGGCGGTTACGCCACCGGCACGCTCACCGGCGAGGAGCGGCAGGCGCTGTTCGAGGCCGCGCTCACGGACCAGGCGCTCTTCGAAGCGCTGGCCGGCGAGGAAGCGTTCAAGGAATTGCTCGAGGATCCGCACTGCCGCCGGGAGATCGAGCAAGCCCTCCGCGACCAGCCACGCGGCTTCCTCGATCGCGCTACCGGTTGGATGCGACAGCCGCGAGTCTGGGCGCTGGCCGGCACGCTGGCGGTAAGCGCCGTGATCGCCGTGGTGGTGATCCGCACTCAAACGCCCACGCAGCAGTTCGAGTTGGCCCAGCGCCAGCCGCCGCCGGCCCAGATCGCCGTCCCTCCCGCGTCACCGCCGCCGCCGGCCGCTGCCATCGCAGCCCGGCCAATGGCGCGGGCGATGGCGCCGCCCGCGACCGCGACAGCGCCTCTGGCGGGGCATCCCGGCAACCTGGCCCTCTTGAAACCCGCTTATGAGCCCGAGACGCTCGCCGCCCGGCTCACCGCTCCGGCGCCGCCTTCGGCCACCCCGATCGCCGAGAGCATTCCCGCAGCGCAGGCGCCGATGAATCTCGCCGTACCTCCACCGGCCGTCCAAAAAGCTGCGCAACAGCAGCAGACGGAGAATGTGGGCGGCTACCAGAGCCGTGTCGCTCAGCAAAGCGCCGCCCAATCCGGGATGGTGGACGGGGCCAACGTCGTCGACAAGAAGATCCAGAACGCCGAGCAAAGCCCGGGGGCGTTCGCGAGCCAGAATCAGCGCCAGGCCGCGCTCCAACTAACTTACAAGGTCCTGGCCCAGGGCCCCAACGGCCAGTTCGCCGAAGCGAAGGCAGCCGTTCAGAATGCCGTCGGCGCGCCGCTTCGCGTGAACCTGGAAGCGAACCAGGCGGGTTACCTCTATGTGAACGGCGCCCGCGGACTTCTGCTTTCGACGCAGGCCGTGCCCGGAGCCAACTACGTCGTCGAACCGAGCCCGGAGGACCGCAAGCTGACCGTCATCCTCTCCCGCCACCCACTGGCCATCCCGCTTCCCGCCCAGGCTCCCGCGCGCACCTTCCGCGCGAAACAAGAGCCGAACACGGACGACCTCGTGGTGGTCGAGATCGATCTCAACCGCCCCTGACCATTCCCGAAACGGTTTGCCGCCGCCCTGTTCCGCCCGCACTGTGCTTTAGTGGATGAATGGACTCCGAGGCGGTCCTCGAGCACATCGCGAAGTTGCCCCATGCGCGTGCGAACTTCAAGCAACTGGTTCGCGAGCTGGGGGCGCGCGGCGCGGCGCGCGAGGAACTTGAGAGCGCCCTGGCGCGCCTCGCTGCGAGCGGAGACCTGATCGAACTGCGCGGCGGGCAGTACGTCGCCACCAGCCAATCCCGCGAATTCGCTATCGGTCGCCTCCAGATGCACCGCGATGGATACGGCTTCCTGATTCCCGATCTCCCCAGGGAGGGCCTGCGCGGCGACATCTTCATTCCCCCCAGCTCCGCCGACCACGCTATGCACGGCGACCGCGTTCTGGTGCGCATCGGGCGCACCGGCGCCGACGGCCGCGCCGAGGGCGAGATCGTTCGAGTCCTCACGCGCGCGCACCCAACCTGCGTCGGCGAGTTCCGCGTGCGCGTCAACGGCAACTTCGTGGTGCCCCACGACGAACGCATACAGCAGTGGATCGAGATTCCTCCCGGCCTGGAGACGCCTCCGCCCGGCTCGGGTGGCGATCGCATTGGCGTGCGCCCGCGCGAGATCAAGAGCCCCGCCGATTTGGATGGCATGATCGTCAACGTCGAGCTGCTCGAATTCCCGGAGGCGCGCAGTAACGCAGTCGGGCGCGTCACCGAGATCCTCGGCTTCCCCGAGGATTTCGGTGTGGACGTCGAGATCGTCATTCGCAAGCACCACCTGCCCCACCATTTTCCTTCCGAGGTCATCGAGCAGGCCCAGAGCTTCTCCAGCGCCATCCGCGCCGACGAGCTCGCCGGCCGCACCGATTTCCGCGGCATGGACGTGGTGACCATCGATGGCGAGACCGCGCGGGATTTCGACGACGCGGTCTGGGTGGACCAGGCCCCCAACGGCAATTACCTGCTGCACGTGCACATCGCCGACGTGGGCCATTACGTCCGCCCGGGCACGCCCATCGACGCGGAAGCCCGCCTGCGCGGCACCAGCGTCTATTTTCCCGACCGCGCCATTCCCATGCTGCCGCTCGAGCTTTCCACCGAGCTTTGCTCGCTCACCCCGCGGCAGGACCGCCTGGTGCTCTCGGTGCTGCTCGAGCTGGATCACCACGGCGACGTGGTCTCCCAGGAATTCCTGCGCGGAGTCATTCGCAGCATCGAGCGCATGACTTACACCAACGTTCACCTGCTGCTGGAGGGCGATGCGGGCCAGCGCGAGCGTTACGCCAACCTGGCCGGTCGCTTCGAGCTGATGCGCGAGCTGGCGCTGGTGCTGAATCGCAGGCGCGCCCGCCGCGGCTCCATCGACTTCGACCTGCCCGAGCCGCTCATCGAGTTCGACCAATGGGGCGAGATGACCGGCGTCCGCCGCGCCCCGCGCAACATCGCCCACCGCATTATCGAGGAGTTCATGCTGGCGGCCAACCAGGCCGTGGCCAGCCATCTCGAGCAGGCCGGCATTCCCTCCATCTTCCGCATCCACGAGCCGCCCGATCCCCGCCGCGTGATGGAATTCGAGGAGATCGCCGCGCACTTCGGCCATTCGCTCGGCATCGGCGCGATTCCCGTGAAGAAGTTCTCGATGGTCGACCGGCATCGCGACGGCCGCAAGGTGCGCCGCGACCTGGTGCTCGCCGAGCCTAACCTGGCCGTTTCCTCGCGGCATTACCAGCGCCTGGTCGCGCGCATCGAAGGCCGGCCCGAGGAGCGCATCCTGAGTTACCTGATGCTGCGCTCGCTCAAGCAGGCGCGTTACAGTTCCATCAACGTGGGACACTTCGCGCTGGCCGCTGGCACTTACACCCATTTCACGTCGCCCATCCGGCGCTACCCCGACCTGATCGTCCACCGCGTGCTCGCCTCGACCCTGCCCGGCGGCCGCCCCAGCCCGTTCACCCCGGCCGCGCTCTCTTCCGTCGCCGGCGAGTGCTCGCTATCCGAGCGCCGCGCCGCCGACGCCGAGCGCGAGCTGGTCGAGTGGAAGAAAGTCAAGTTCATGGCCGAGCGGCTGGGCGAGGAGTTCAACGCCCTTATCACGTCCACCACCCGGTTCGGCTTTTTCGTCGAACTCGAGGACCTCTTCGTCGAGGGCCTGGTACCCATCGAGACCCTCCCCGGCGAGCGCTTCAACTATCACGAGAATTCGCACAAGATCGTAGGCGACCGCAGCCGCCGCGAGTTCTCCATCGGCGATCGCGTGCTGGTCCGTCTGGACCGCATCGAAGCCTTCGAGAACAAGCTGCAATTCTCCCTGGCCGAGCCCGAGCCGCGCCGCCCCCGTGGCCGCGCCCGCCGGGGCTGATCGCGGTCTTGAAGAAGCTTCACAGGCACGGGGTTCATCGCGCGCGGTTGGACAGCACCATCTGGATGCCATCGGGGCTCACGGCGCTGATGTGTTGCGGCCACTCCTGGCCGGACTCGACAAACGCGCGAACAAGCGGCTCGAGATTCTCGGGGGTGGCGGGATGAACCCGAAACAGAACCATGCCCGCCCGAGCAAGAGGCCGGCGTCGCTGGAGGGCAAGTTGCCAAAAGTCTTTGTCGAGCGTCACGAGGACCCGCGCTTCCGCTTCGGCCAACTCCAGGAGTTCCGAGTCTTTCGATCCGGCGCAGTGGGTCCTGGCCCACAGGACGTCGTGGCCCGTGTGCCGGAGCCAATCCACAACCGGCTTCGGAAAGTTCTCGTCTGCGAGGAGGCGCATCAGGGCCCGATCTACGCCGGGATAGGGTACGCCTTGTACTCGTGCGCCAGGTAACTGGCGTAGGAAAGACAGGCCAGAAGGTCGTCGCGCGTCAGCCCAGGGTAATTTCTCAGAATTTCCGGCTCCGACTGCCCAGCGGCGAGCAATTCCAGAATGAACTCAACGGCCAGACGGGTGCCGCGGATCACCGGTTTCCCGGCTAGGATCTCAGGATCGACCACAATACGTTCCGACAACGGCATGCAACAATTTTACCGCGGAGGGGTGAGTCTTGGGGTCACAGGACGACCATGCGTTCCACGAGCGGGCCTCTTGCCGGGGCTGATCGCGCATTCTCCCTTGCGCCCCTGTCCGCCCGGATTGTAGCATTGGTGCATGAGGACCACTCACTGCAAGCTGGGATGCACGCTGACACTTCTGTTCGCTTTCGCGCCGCTGGTTCAGGCCCAGGACGCCAGACTCGCTCGAGGCAAGTATCTGGTGGAGAATGTCGGCCTGTGCGGCGATTGTCACACGCCCATGTTGCCGGCCGGTCAGCCCGACCAATCGCGCGCGCTGAAAGGCGCCATGCTGGACTTTCAGCCGATCCGTCCGATTCCCAAGTGGAACGTCGCTGCGCCGGACATCACGCCGCAGGGCGCGCTTTGGAAAAAGTGGGGTGAGATCGGCCTGCTGAAGTTCTTGCAAACCGCGCAGGATCCCCACGGCCATCCCGCCGATCCGCCCATGCCGGCCTACAAATTCAACGTCCAGGATGCCGAGGCGATCCTGGCCTACCTCAAAGCGCTGCGCTAAGATGCGGCGATTCGTAGCGGCTCTCGTGGCCCTAGCCGCCTCCGCGCTGGGCCAGTCGCCGGACAACGTGCTGCTGGTGGTGAACCAGTCCTCCGACGTCTCGCGCCGCATTGCGAGTTACTACGCCGGGAAGCGCGGCATCCCGCCCTCCAACATTTGCACACTGGAAGTCCAGGAGGACGAGACCATTCCGCGCGGCATTTACGATTCCAAGATCGCCGCCCCGATCGCCGCCTGCCTCAATTCGCGCCACCTCGAGGAGAAGATCCTGTACCTGGTGACCACTCTGGGCCTGCCGCTGCGCATCACGGGCTCATCCGGCCAGCAGGGCGATCAGGCCTCCGTGGATTCCGAACTTACACTGCTCTACCAGGATTTGCGGGGCAGCCAGCACGCGATCCGCGGCCCGCTCCAGAACCCGTTCTTCGGCCACCGGGACGAGCCCTTCCAGCATCCGCGGTTCCCCATCTACCTGGTCTGCCGCCTGGCCGCCTACAGCTTCGACGAAGTCAAGGCCATCGTCGACCGCTCGCTGGCCGCCCGGAATGCGGGCAAGGTGGTCATCGATCTCTCCGACGACAACGATGCCGCCGGCAACGACCGGCTGCGCAACGCCGCCATCCTGCTCCCGGCGGACCGGGTCGTCTTCGACGCCTCGCCCAAGGTGCTCCTGAATCAGCGCGACGTGATCGGCTATGCGGGCTGGGGCTCCAACGATCCCCATCTCAAGCAGCGGATGCTCGGCTTCCAGTGGCTGCCCGGCGCCATCGCGGTCGAATTCGTTTCCTCCGACGGCCGTACCTTCAAGCGCCCGCCCGAAAATTGGAACATCACTAACTGGAAGGACACGGAGCACTTCTTTGCCGGGAGCCCGCAAAGCCTGGCGGCGGATTTCCTCCACGAAGGCGCCACCGGCGCGAGCGGCCATGTCTTCGAGCCTTACCTCGCACTTACTCCCCGGCCGGATTTTCTTTTTCCAGCCTATCTGAACGGGAGGAACCTGGCGGAGAGTTACTATCTGGCCATCCCCGCGCTGAGCTGGCAGAACATCGTGGTGGGCGATCCGCTCTGCCGGCTGAAGTAGCTCCGTAAAAGTTTGTAACGCCCGCCCGCGCTGCCCGGCGCTCGTGCTACATTCGGTTTCGTGCGGGTACTGATCGTTGACGACGACGTCGAGCTGGGCGCCCTGCTGGTCGAGTTCCTGACGCGCGAAGGTTTCTCCGTCGCGGTGGAGCACGAGGGACGGCGGGGGCTCCAGCGCGCGGCCTCCGGCGATTCCGACCTGGTGGTGCTGGACGTGATGCTCCCTGGCATGGATGGCTTCGAGATTTTGCGCCAGCTCCGCCAGAAGAGCCGCGTGCCCGTGCTCATGCTGACCGCGCGCGCCGAGGACGCCGACCGCATCGTGGGCCTCGATCTAGGCGCCGACGATTACCTGGCCAAGCCTTTCAACCCGCGGGAACTGGCGGCCCGCATTCGCGCCATTCTGCGCCGCACCGAAGCGCAGGCCAACGAGCGCATCCGCCTCGAAGTGAACGGCGTCAGCCTGGACCCCGGCTCGCGCGAAGTTTCGGTCGACGGCCGGCGCGTGGAACTGACCACCCTTGAGTTCGACATCCTCGAGATCCTGATGCGCGCCGCCGGCCGCGGCCTCTCCCGCGACGACCTGACCGAGGCCATCTACAACCGCAAGGCCACGCCTTTCGAGCGCTCCATCGACATGCACATCAGCCATCTCCGGAAGAAGCTCGAGTTGCACCGCACGCTGATCAAGACCGTGCGTGGCGTGGGCTACCAGTTCTGCCGCACGCCGGAAGAAGCGCCCGTCGCATGAGATCGCTCTTCGTCAAGATTCTGCTTTGGTTCCTGGCGGTGATGGCGGTCGCCGTGCTGGGATTCGTCTTCATCACCTCGGCCGCGATGAGCGCGACCCGCGGCCGCGAGCACCTCTGGGGACGCGTCCTCTCCTTTCAGACCGAGGAGGCGAGTCACGCTTTCGAGACGGGAGGCCGCCCGGCGCTGGCCGATTTCCTGGAGCGCTTTCGCGCCGTCTTTCGGGCTCGCGGTGTGCTCACCGACGCCCAGGGCCGCGATCTGCTGAGCGGAGAGGACCGTCGCGACCTCGTCCGCAGGGCCGGCGAGCGCGGGCGCGCTTTCGACTTCCGTCCCACCGTGATCGCGCACCAGAGCGACGACGGCCGCTACTGGTTCTTCGTGCTGGTGCCGCTGGGACGGCCGGGCTTTTCCTTCATCCTGCCGCAGTATTTGTGGATCGTCGCCGTGGTGGTGCTGCTCTCCTACGTGCTGGCTCTGCGCCTGACATCGCCGCTGCGCCGCCTCGAGAAAGCGGTTCAGCGCTTCGGCCGCGGGGATTTCTCGGCCCGCCTGAAATCGCAGCGCCGCGACGAAATGGGCCAGCTCGCGCGCTCCTTCGATCAGATGGCCGACCGCATCCAGACCCTGCTCGACGCCGAGCGCCGCCTGCTGCTCGACATTTCCCACGAATTGCGTTCGCCGTTGGCCCGGCTGGCCGTGGCCGTCGAACTGGCCCGCTCCGGCGAAGACCGCGAAGCCGCGCTGAATCGCATCCAGAAGGAAGCCGACCGCCTCAATGCGCTGGTGGGCGAACTGCTGCAAGTGACCCGTGCCGAGGGCGACCCGGCTTCGCTGCGCCGCGAGCCGGTGGCGCTAAACGAGCTGCTGCGCGGCCTGGTCGACGACTGCTCCGTGGAAGCGCAAGCGCGCCATTGCCGGATCGAGCTGACCGCGGCTGAGCCCGCCCAGGTCCGCGGAGATCCCGAGCTGCTTCGCCGCGCCATCGAGAACGTCATCCGGAACGCCATTCGTCATGCGCCCGCAGACACCGCGGTCGAGGTCGGCCTCCGCAAGGACGCCGCCGTCTCGGTGATGGTGCGCGATTACGGCCCGGGCATCCCCGAAGAGCATCTGCCGCGCATCTTCGACCCCTTCTACCGCGTGGATACCGACCGCAACCGCGCGAGCGGCGGTGTCGGCCTGGGACTCGCCATCGCGCGCCGGGCCATCGAATTGCACAAAGGCAGCATCCAGGCCCGCAACGCCAACCCCGGCCTGTTGGTCGAGATCACGATCCCGTAGCCGGCGGCCGAACGGTTTTCTCAGGATGCAAGCTGGCTGTGCTTGCTTCCGTACAGCTTGTAGATCGCGAGGCCGATCGCCAGCCACACCACGAACCGCACCCAGGTCTCCAGCGGCAGGCTCATCATCAGCACCAGACAGAAGACCACCGAGATACCGGGCAGCCACGGCACCCCCGGCATTCGGAATGCGCGCGGGCGCCGGGGCTCGGTCCGGCGCAGCACGATCACTCCGGCCGAAACCACAATAAACGCGAACAATGTTCCGATGTTGGCCAGGTCGGCGAAGGTCCCGATATCCCAGATGCCCGCCGGGATTCCCACCACCAATCCGGCCACCCAGGTGCTGATGTGCGGCGTGCGGTGCACGCCATGGACCTGGCTGAACGCCGCGGGCAGCAGCCCGTCCCGCGACATGGCGAACCAGATGCGCGCTTGCCCGTACTGGAAAACCAGCAGCGACGAGAGCATTCCCACCAGCGCTCCCAGCACCACCCACTTCCGTATGGATTCGTAGCCCAACAGCTTCAGCACGTCCGCCACCGGCGCCGCCGTGCCCAGCGTGGTCCACTTGGCGATCCCGGTCAGCACCAGCGCCACCGCGACGTACAGCACCGTGCAGATCACCAGGCTGGCCACGATGCCGAACGGCAGATCGCGCTGCGGATTCTTGCATTCTTCCGCGGCGGTCGAGACCGAATCGAAGCCGATATAGGTGAAGAAGACGATGGCCGCTCCGGTCAGCACGCCGGGAAACCCGTTGGGCATAAACGGATGCCAGTTCTCCGTGCGCACGGCGCGCGCCGCGCCCACCACGAAGATCAGGATGGCGGCGATCTTAACCAGCACCATCAGGTTGTTCGTCCCCGCGCTCTCGCGCACGCCGCGCACCAGAATCCAGGTCAGGACCAGCAGTACGATCAGCGCCGGAAGGTTGAACCAGTTGCCGGTGAACTGCCCGCCCTGAATAATCGGCCCCGAGAGTTTGGCGGGCAGATGAATCCCGAACAGGCTGTCCAGCAGATCGTTGAGATACGCCGAGAATCCGACCGCCACCGCCATGTTCGAGACGGCGTACTCCAGGATCAGGTCCCAACCGATGATCCAGGCGAAGATCTCGCCGAGGGTGGCGTAAGCGTACGTATACGCGCTCCCGGCGATAGGGATCATCGAGGCCAGCTCCGCGTAGCATAGCGCCGCGAAACTGCACGCCAGGGCCGTCAGCACAAATGACAGCGAGATCGCCGGCCCGGCGCCCGGCCGCCCAATGGTGGAGACCGCGTTGCGGCCGTGCAGCAGCAGGTCCAGCACCGGAGCGTGCAGGATCGAGTGGAAGCTGAGCGTCTCGCCGGCGGCCGCCGTCCCCGTCAGGATGAAGATCCCCGAGCCGATCACCGCGCCCACGCCCAGCGCCGTCAGACTCCACGGCCCCAGCGTCCGGCTGAGGCGCTTCTCGGGCGCCTTCGCCGCCTCGATGAGCTGATCGATATCCTTGGTGCGAAGGAGCTGGGACAAGCGCCCTCTACCGCTTCCTCTGTCCCTTCACCATGTGGCGCACCTTGCGCTTCTCGGAGCCTCGCGCCACGCCCGCCGCCCGCTTGGGCTTGGGCGCCGCCTTCTTGCGCGCCGCCCGCTTCACCTTCTTGCGCTCTGCCGTGTCTGTAATCGTTTTCGTGTTCATTCTCGTGTTTTCAATCCTGCGTATTTTTCTACCAGCTTCTTCAGCCCGTGGCCCGGAAAGCTTACCGTTAGTTTCGCATTTTCCCCGTCCCCTTCGCGCCGTACCACGGTTCCCTTGCCGTAGACCGGGTGAATCACCGTGCTTCCGGCGGCCGGCCCCTTGGACCGCGCCGGCGCTTGAGGCCGCACCGGCGGCGCCGCCGGCTGCGCTTGCGGAACACTGGCGGGGACGCCCCGGGCCTGAAAGAACTCCTGGATGTTATCCACCGAATTGTAGGTCTTGCCCGTGTAGGCGTTCTTCCGCGCGCCCTCGCGCACCAGGAACCGTTCGGCCTCCAGATCGACTTCCGCAACCGCCGCTCGCGGGCGCCCCAGCGTCTCGATCAATTCCTTGGGGATCTCCCTGAGGAATCGCGAGGCCATGCACTCCTCCGATTGGCCCCCTCCGAATCGCCGCCGGTAGCGCGCCCAGGTCAGGATGAGCTGCTTCTGGGCGCGGGTCATGGCAACGTAGCACAGCCGCCGCTCCTCTTCCAGCGCCGATTCGGAATCCACCGAGCGGATGTGCGGGAACAGGTTCTCCTCCAGCCCCGCGACAAACACCACCGGAAACTCCAGCCCCTTCGCGTTGTGCGCGGTGAGCAGCGAAACTTGCGCCTGCTCGTCCACCTGGTCGGCGTCGGAAACCAGCGCCGCGTGGTCCAGGAATTCCGAGAGGCCCTCCTCGCGATCGGCCGCTTCGCCGGCTGCGTTCACTAGTTCGGCCAGGTTCTCCAAGCGCGCGTCCGTGGATGGCGATTCGTCCCGCTTCAGCGTGGCCAGGTAGCCGGTGCGCTCCAGCATCTGCTCGATCAGATCGTCGACCGGAGCCCGCGCCTCCTCCTCCCGCAATTCCTCGATCAGTTTCCGGAAGCTCACCAGCGCCGCTTCGGCACGGGCCGGGAACTGCCTGGCCTCGATCTGGCGCCCCAGCGCGTCCCACAAGCTCATCGAGTTCGCGTTGGCGTAGCGTTCCACCTGATCCACGGTGGTCTTGCCGATCCCGCGCGCCGGCGTGTTGACGATGCGCAGCAGGCTGACCGAATCCTGCGGCGACAGGATCAGCTTCAGGTACGCCAGCGCGTCCTTGATCTCGGCGCGCTGGTAGAAGCTGAACCCGCCAATCACTTTGTAGCTCCGGCCGTAGCGCCTCAGCGCCTCTTCGATCTGCCGCGACTGCGCGTTGGTGCGGTACAGAATCGCCACGCGGTCCCGCGGCTCCCTCTCCAGCAGCTGCTCGATCGTGCCCGCGATGAACAGGGCTTCGGTTTCCGCGTCCGGCGCCTGGTAGAGGCCCACCTTCAGCCCCGCCGGCGCCGAGGTCCACAGCCACTTCCCCTTGCGCTCCAGGTTGTGCGCCACCATCGAGCTCGCCGATTCCAGAATGTTCTTCGTCGAACGGTAGTTCTGCTCCAGGCGTATGGTCAGCGCGTTCGGGTAGTCCCGCTCGAAGTCCAGAATGTTGCGGATGTCCGCCCCGCGCCAACTGTAAATCGACTGGTCCTCGTCTCCCACCACGCACACGTTCTGGTGCGATTCGGTGAGCAGCCGCATCAGCTCGTACTGGCTGCGGTTGGTGTCCTGGTACTCGTCCACCAGCAGGTGCCGAATCCGCCGGTTGCAGGCTCGCCGCGTCGCCTCGTCGTGCTGGAGCAGCCGCACGGATTCCAGCAGCAGGTCGTCGAAGTCCAGCGCGTTGGCCTGCCGCAGCCGCCCCTCGTAATGCTCGAAGACCACCGCCAGTTGCTTGTTCTTGGGGTCCTTGGCCGCCTGGGCGAACTCCTCCGGCGTCTGCTTGTGGCTCTTGGCGTGGCTGATCCGCGAGAGCGCCGCCCGGTACGGCAGGAATTCCTTTTCGTCCAGATCCAGGTGACGGTAGACCGCCTTGACCACCGCCAACTGGTCCTCTTCGTCGTAGATCGTGAAGTCGCGCGTGAACCCCGGCCGAATCTCCGCCAGGCGCTGCCCGTCCCGTCTCAGCAGCCGCACGCAGAACGAATGGAAGGTCGCCACCGTGAGGCCGGTCAGCGAGTAGGCGTCGCCCAGCAGCCGGCCCACCCGCTCCCGCATCTCATCGGCCGCTTTGTTGGTGAAAGTGACTGCGGCGATGGCCCCCGGCGGAACGCCATGCTTGTGGATCAGGTGCGCGATGCGGTGCGTGATCACCCGCGTCTTCCCGCTCCCCGCTCCCGCCAGAATCAGCAGGGGACCGCCAGTATAGGCCACCGCTTCGCGCTGCTGGGGGTTCAGACCCTCGAGGAAATCCATGAAACTCGTTGAAAAAACAAGCCCGTGCGGGAACGCTCAAGCACCCAACTGCTGATTCTACCAGATGGACCGCCGGTCGGGCTGTGCCGTCCCAATCAGCGGCTCTTCCACCCTTTGCTTTCCTCCGCAATGCCTTGTAACCTAACAGTTTGCCGGTACGCCTTACATCTGAAGGGTAGCGAGGTACGTTCGCATGCCGGCAATCGTGCAGAATGCTGGTAGATTCAGAGCTGATCAAACGGGCCTGCCAGGGCGACGACGCCGCCTTCAACCAGGTCGTCGTGGCCTACCGCAAGCGCATCCTGGGAATCATCGCCCGGCTGATCGGCAGGCCCGAGGACGTGGAGGACGTCGGCCAAGGCGTGTTCCTCCGTCTCTATTTTTCCATGGGTCAGCTCCACGCCCCGGAAGTTTTCGAGGCCTGGATGTACCGCCTGACCGTGAACGCGGCCTACGATTATCTGCGCCGGCGCAAGCGGCACGGCGAACTCCGCATGTCCGACCTGTCCGAGCAGCAGGTCATGCTGGCCGATGCCGTGGCCGGAGCCAAGCGCGAGGACGAACTGCAGCGCCGCAAGCGCGTCCGCGAATTGGTGGATACGCTCTTGAACTCGGTTTCCGAGCAAGACCGGATCTTGCTTACCTTGAAGGAGATCGAGGGACTTTCGCTGAAAGAGCTTGAAATGGTGTACGGAGTGAAGGAAAATGCCTTGAAGGTCCGGCTGTTTCGGGCGCGCCAGCGGGTCTTGAAGGTCTACCAGGAGATGGAGGAGCGATCCGCTGTCCCTGGAGCAACGGAAGGCTAGGGAGTCTTATGTTGGACGAGCGAGACGCACGGGGGCTGAACCCCGACGCACGGCTGTCCGGACTTTTTGCCGAGTACCGGGCGGCTTGTCCCGATCCGGAACCCAGCGCGATGTTCACGCCGGGACTGTGGGAGAAAATCGAGGCGCGGCGCAGCTTCTCCTACCGTCTCAAGCTGTTCTCCCGGGCCATTATCACCGCTGCCGCCGTGCTGTGCCTGCTCATGGGCTTGTCCCTGTCCCGGCCGGAGCCCTCCGCCTCGTACCTGGAGATCGTCACCGCCGATCAGAGCCACGGCAATGCAGCCGACGAGGACCTCGTCGCCGTCCTATACGAAAGGAACTGATGAGGCGCCCCACCCTCTCCGTCGCCGTCTACCTGTGCCTGGTCTTCCTGAGCGGCCTGCTGGTAGGCGGCCTCGGAGTCTCCGTCTACATGCGGAAATCGGCCAACGCGAGGCCCACGCTCGAACAGCGGCAGCTACGCTACCTGACGGAGATGAGCACCCGCCTGAAGCTCAGCGACGACCAGGTCCGCCAGTACAAGAGCATTCTGGAGGACACCGGCAAGCAACTCCATGCCTTGCACGACCAGATCAGGCCGGAGGAGCACGCCGTCATGGAGCGGCAGGCCGAGAGAGTTCGCGCCATCCTGACCGAGGCCCAGCGCGCCGAATTCCAGAAGCTGCGGGAAGAGAGAGAAAAGCGCCGCCAGCAGCCCGCCCGGCTGCCCTAATCCGCCCGACTCCTACGCTGTCGCCGTGAGACGCAGGAGATGCCTGTGGATACGAGGCGCGCGCAGGCCGGCGACCGGAGGCGTACTTGACGGTACGTCGAGGGAGCCGGCCAAGCGCAACGAAGTAGACATAGGCATATCGTGCGTCGTCATTTCTTGGCCTTGGCGGCGTCTTTGGCGTCCTTGGCGTCCTTCATGTCCTGGGTCTTCTGGACCTTCCTCTGGAAACGGTCGATGCGGCCGGCCGTGTCCATCAGTTTCTGCCGGCCCGTGAAGAAGGGATGGCACTTCGAGCAGATTTCCACGCGGATGTCGCCTTTATGCGTGGAGCGGGTGCGGAACGTGTTGCCGCACGCGCAGATGACACTCAGTTCGCTATAAGCGGGGTGTATCCCAGCCTTCATGGACAGACGATTCCTTTCCTCGTGTGGCTGAATCCGTAGTATAGCAAAAATGAAAACCCAACCTCGTATCGTACCGGCGCGGCCTCATTGCGCCCCGGCGTGGCTACCCTCAAGTTCATGTTCCAGATCCCGGTAGGCGGCTTGCGGTCCCGTGGCGCGCAGGGCTTCCTCCAGGGCCAGGCGGGCCTCCTTGCCGCGGCCCTGGTCCACCAGAACCAACACCAGATTCCGGCGCGCCTGGACCAGACTGGGGTTGAGCTCAAGGGCGCGGCGGATCAGCGGTTCGGCTTCGCGTGGCCGGCCATGCGAGGCTAGCGAGGCTCCCGCGTCGCTGAGCTTCGTTGCGATGGCTACAGGGTCGCCCCCGAGACGTACAGCCCGGTCGAATTGCGCCAAAGCGGCGGCGTAGTCTTCCCGGCGCAAGGACACCATGCCCGCCGTCTCGGCAACGGCAAGGTAATTGGGATTGAGTTGCAGCGCGACGGCCGACTCGTGCGCGGCTTCGTCCAGCCGGCCGGCTTTCAACAGCGCGTTCGCGAGGTTGTTGTGGTGTTCGAAGCGGCCGGGGGCCAGCCGCACCGCCGCGACGAGTTGCCGCTCAGCCTCCGCGTTGCGCCCCTGGGCCGTCAGCGTCTCCGCGAAATTGGCGCGGATGAAGGCGCTGTCTTCGACCGCGATGGCGTGCGTGAAAAGTGTCTCGGTGTCCCGCCAGAAACCGATCTGCCGGACCGTGAGAACCGAGAGCGCAAGGATGACGGCGCCCGCCGCCCAGCCCGCCACTTTGCGGCGACGCGGATCGGCGCCCGCCCAACCCACTGCTGTCCAAACAGCCGCGATGGTGAGTCCGATGGTTCCCAGGTGCGTGAAGCGGTCGGCCATGCTCTGCCGTCCGACTTGCATGATCCCGGAATTGGGCAGCACCGCAACCACGAACCAGCCCCAGCCCACCAGCAGCCAGGGCCGGCGTTTCCATTGCGCGATCGCCAGCAAGGTGACCGCGGCGAGGAGAATCAAGGACGCCGCGACCGTTGCGGCGGGCCAGTCGCGCCGGTAGGGGTAGAAGCAGGCGAGGTTAACCGGCCAGAGAACCTTCCCCAGATAGCGCGCGTAGGAAACCGCGGCGGTGGCGAGCCGTGCGCGCAGGGGCACATCCGCGAGGTAGTTGGTTGCGCCCGCCCGCACCTGTCCCACCACGGTGAGCGCGGTTACGGCCGCCGCCATCGCCGCCAGCGGAAGCTTTTCCGCAAGCAGGCGAACGAGCTTCGCCTCGCGCCGTCGCGGCCAGAAATCGAAGAGCAGAAGAACGATAGGCAGACTGACCGCAGCCGGCTTCGACATCAGCGCCAGCGCGCCGCAGGAGAGCCAGGCGGCATAGCGGGCGCGCGAGGGCCGCTCCAGGTAGCGGAGATAGGTCGCAACCGTGGCGAGAAAGAACAGGGCGCATAGGACGTCCTTGCGCTCGGCGATCCAGGCGAAGGATTCGACGCGCAACGGGTGCAGCGCCCAAAGCAAGCTGCCCGCGGCGGCTGCGAACGCGCCCAGCCCCAGGCGAAGCAAGACGAGGCACAGCAGTCCGGCGGCCAAAGCGTGCAGCAGGACGCTCGTGAAATGATGCCCGGCTGCATTCGACCCGAACAATTCGATGTCCAGCGCGTGGCTGAGCCACGCCAGTGGATGCCAGTACAGCGTTTCGACGGTGGTAAAGGCGAAGGCGACGGACCGCACGGTGAGCCCCTCGGACGCGATTTGGTTTCGCAGGTACAGATGGTCGTCGAAGTAGACGAAGGCGTTCCCAGTGGCCGGTAGGGTGACGAGGAGCACCAGGATGAATACCGCCGCGGCCGCCAGAGCTCCGGGCCGGCGGTTGATGCGTGCGGTGGACAGCCTGGCCGTCGGCTCCGAACCGCGCGGCTTGTTCGAAGGGCGGAGGCCGGCTGACGTGGTCGCGGGAGTTGGGGGCATAGGGTTCATCGGGCGGTGCGATTACCCTGGTACAGGCGCCTGGTGACGATGGCGTGCGCTTACAATCCTAGGGTGCCGCCTGCCCGGGACCCTCCGAGAACTTCAGGCACTCTTCTGCCCAGAAACGTTCCAGATTCGCGTTTCGCAGGGCTGAGGTCAGGAACTGGCGCGCCCCATCCTTATCCGGCATTGTAGCAGCGACACGGGAGACGACAAAGATGACTGCAAGGCGG
>Ga0326728_10002245_pt1 | contig 65047 bp, 74 predicted proteins | sample MB3enrmetagenome_FD_207602 | JGI IMG/M metagenome (GOLD analysis project Ga0326728, IMG submission 207602) | Lab enriched peat soil microbial communities from McLean, Ithaca, NY, United States - MB31MN | ecosystem: Environmental > Terrestrial > Soil > Wetlands > Peat | place: USA: New York...
ATGTTTCGGGACGGGAAGTTGTACGATCTTACCCAGTTCCGTCGCCGCGCCCGCTGGACGGAAACGGCTTAACGGCTCATTTTTGCGCCGGAAAGTAGTCTAGGGACGGTAGCGCAGGACGGCAGATATCTGCCCAATCTTGTCGCGGGTGCGAGCGCGCGACGAGCGGACTACGATTGCAGGTTTGGACTGCAACTGCGTAATTTGGGCCTGCTGCTGACTGATCAATTGGTTGTCCGAGGTGATGGAGTTAGTCGCGAACTGTAGAAAACCGTCGCTGGTGGCACCCCCTGGGGAAGGAAACAACGCTGCGACCTGGATGGTGCTCGCGTTGGCCGGTCGTGTCGAAGGTGATGCCAAGGTCCGACAGCGAAGTAATGCCGTTGCTTGTGCCGGTGTAGTGGACCGAGGGTGGCGGCCCAGCTCACCGGGTTACCAGACTATTCGTTACGCGCCTATGTTCCGCTCTTCAACAGGCTGAGAACGGCCTGGGGTATCGCATTCGCCTGTACGAGAGCTGCCACAGAGGACTGCTGCAGAATCTGCTCCTTGCTCAGGTTCGAAGCGGCGGCGGCCACGTCGACGTCCTTAATCGAAGACTCGGCATTGGAGAAGCTCGAGATCTGCGAATTCGCCAGGTTAATGGCGAACCCCAGCTTGTTCTCGCCGGTTCCCACCGCGCCCTGCACCAGGCCCAGGGCCTGCACCGCGGCGGCGATGGCAGTGATGGCGTTGAGAGCGTTGCCAGTGGAAGTGGCCGAGGTGGTCGGAGCGGCGACAGCGACGGCGCCCGCAGTTGCTTGGAACGCACTACCCGTGCCAGCGCCGTTAACGGCCGCAGTGGACACCTGGAACGAGCCCGCGCCCTCCAGGGCGATCGACCCGCCCGGGGTGGCTACAGCATAAACGCCGCTGCCCGCCAATGCGGTGTTGAAAGTGGTGATGGCGTCTGGCAGAGTATCGGCGTTGAGATCAGTCAGGTTCACCGCGTAATTTGTGCCGCTCGCCGTGACTGTAACCGTCTGAGTCTGGCCGGCTGCGAAATCGGTGAAATTAGCTGGAGATGTTGCCTGATAGTTGCCGCCGTTCAGCAGCGTGGAATTGCTCGTCACCGTTTTGGAGGCCGCCACCAGCCCCACATCCGACTCCGTCGCCTGCAGGAGGTTGCCGCCGGAGAACTGCAGCTCGTCGTCGATGCCGATCTGCGCCGCGACACCGGTAATGCCGGCTGCCGTGAGCGCGTCGTTCAGTTGGCTCACGAATTGAGCCCCAGTCTCACCGGCGACGCTCGCGGCAACGGTTACGGTCTTGTTTTGGACGGCGCCGGATGAATCCGTGTAGTCGATAGCGAAGCTCGTGCTCCCTACACCGGCCGTCTGGTTGAACACTATGTTGGTGTTATTCAGGTTATTGACGGTGTTACCGGCGAAGTCAGTACCGCCACCGACCACGGAGGTGTTGGCCAGGCCGAGCGAACCGGCGTCAACAGCGTTGGCGGGCCCGCTCAGATCCACACTGACCTGCGACGAGCCGGCCACCGTGCTCAGTTCGCCGCCACCGATGTACACGCTGAGCAGGGTGTTGAAGTCGCCGCCCGCATTCAAGCCGATGTTGGCCGCCTGGCGCGTGATTTCCTGCAAATCCGACTGATATTCGTTGTTCAACGTGGTGCGGCTGCCGGTGAAGGTGCCGCTGGCGGATTCGGTCGCCAAGGTTTCCAGGCGATTCAGAATCTGCGAAATGTTGCTCAAGCCGCCGTCAATGATCTGCAGTGTGCTGACGCCGTTGTTAGCGTTTTGCACGCCCTGCGTAAGCTGGCCGATGTCGGCCTGGTATTGGTTGGCGACGGCCAGACCGGCGGCGTCGTCTCCGGAGGAATTGATGCGATAACCGGACGTTAATTGCTCGATTGTGTTGCTTTCCGCTGTCGTATTGGTGTTTAGGTTTTGTTGGGCAACCAACGAGGTTACGTTCGTTTGAATCGAAATCATAAATATCCTTAGCGCCTTTTGGTAAAGCAAGATGGGCTGCGGGCAGCGGCCCAGCTCACCGGGTCACCAGACTATTCCTTACGAGCTTACGAGCTCTTCAGCAGGCTGAGAACGGCCTGACGTATCGCCTTCGCTTGCACGAGAGCTGCCACAGAGGACTACTGTAGGATTTGCTCTTGCTCAGGGTTGAAGCGGTGGCGGCCACGCCGGCGTCCTGGATTGAAGACTCCGCCTCGAGGGGTCGCTTGGTTTCCGGGTTGGCCAGGTTTTCTACCAGCAACTCCGCACGGGCTAAGTCAATGTCTTGAGTTTTGTTTCCGGGGTGTCTGCAGTATCCGCGATATTGGAACCCACCAGCTTCCGGCGCGCGCTGAGCAGATCCATGTAGTATTTGAGTTCGCTCGCCAGCAGATCCAGCAGGCACCACGGTTCACGCGAACCGGTTGCCATGGCTAGCCCTTCTCCCGGCTCCGGATTAACCAAAGGGAGTGTTACGAATTCGACGAAGTCACCGTTTCGACGGCGTTCCCGTGCCAGTTGGCGCTAGGCTTCAAGCTTCCAGCGTGGTGGTGGCGAGGCCAGGGAACGGTAACGCAGGACGGCGGACACCTGCTCGATCTTGTCGCGGGTGCGAGCGCGGGAAGCGCGAACTACCCGGAGCGCCCAGTTGGTCAGCTCCATGGCCTCGCACACAGCTTCTATGGGCGGCGGTTCGGGCGAGGACCAGGCTGACACGGCCGCCTCCACTTCGCGCCGGTAGTCCGCCAGCGCTGTTTGGACATCGTCGTATGCTTCCGAAGCCACCGCCCGCCGCAATCGTTCGGCGGCTTCCTTGCGCAGATTCTCGTTGGTCATAGTTGCGACAGTTCTTCCGGACTCGGTATCAGCATGGACGTGAACAGGCTGCTGTAGAACGATTGCTGGGATTCCAGCTCCGCAATGGCGGCGTCGGCCGTCGACATCTGCGATTGCAGGTTGGTCTGCAACTGGGTGATCTGGGCCTGTTGCTGAGAGATCAATTGATTGTCCGAGGTGATGGAGTTCGTCGTCTGCGTGATATCGTTGGGCAGGATCCCCGTGGTTGGTTCCTCGATGTCCGTCAGAGTGTTCGTTGCGAACTGGAGAAAACCGCCGCTGGTGGCGCCCCCGAGAAAGGAAACAACGTCGTCCACCTGGCTGGTGCTCGCGTCCGCCAGAACCGAGGGGTCCAATTGCAATTGGCCGGTCTTGTTGAAGGTGATGCCGAGAGCCGACAGCGATGTCACGCCGCTGCTCGTGCTCGTGTAGTTGCCGATGCTGTTCAGTGCCTGTTGTAGGGTGTAGATAATGCTGTTGCCGCTCAGTGCACCTCCGTTCTGGCCGACATTATTGGTGAGCTCATTTACCACGTTGTTGAATGCGGTGACGAACGAAGAAAGGTCATTGCTGAGCGATGTCGTACTGGGGGCAACCGTTACCGTGCTTGTACCCGTTCCGAGAAGATTCACTGTGAGGCCGGTCGACAGAGTCACCGTGCTCGACGTGCTCGAGATCGGTAAAGAGGGCAACCCATTCACCTGATATTTAACGTCCTGCCCTTCGGTGAGCGGCGTCAGCAGATCTGTGTCTGTGCTGTCTCCGGTCGCAGTGAGACTGATGGGGGAATCGCCGAACGATGTGTTCTGTAATGTGAGCTCGTAGTTAGGCGAGGAGGATGACCCCACGTTGACCACCGTCGCCTGGACGCCTGCCGAGCTTGCATTGATGGCGCTTACCAGCGCATCGAGAGTATTGCTGGAAGGGGTAATCGTCGTTTCGACGCCGCCGACGCTCAGCGTAAAGCTGGAAGCTGAGCTGATGCTATCGCTGGTGGGATCGGAAACGCCCGTCGTGCTCATCGCGCTGGCATATGTACCAGCCTGCGTGACCTTTACTGTATAGCTGCCCGCCAGCGCGCCGGTGCTTGCTGTTGCGCTAAGCACACTGGGATCACTCACAGAGGCTGCGAGAATTCCCTGGCTGTCCGTATTCAGGGTGGCAATAGATGATTGGAGGGATTGGAAGTCCGAACTGAGAGTGGCCAGCTCCGTGGACTGGCTGGTTAAAGTAGTTACTTCGCCCTGCAATTCCTGCATCGGAAGTTCCGCTAAAGAGACCTCACGGGTGACTTCGTTTTGCAGGTCCTGCGAGTAGCTGCTCAATCCGGTGGTGCCCGGACTGGTGGCGCTGGTGCTAGCCGTGGTTGAGGTCGGAGAACCAGTAAAGACACTCGAAGTGCTGCCCAATGGTTACCTCCTGTTAACAAAAGCAAGCTGGGCCGCGGGCAGCGGCCCAGCTTACCGGGTTACCAGACTATTCCTTACGAGCTTACGAGCTCTTCAGCAGGCTGAGAACGGCCTGGGGTAGGGAATTCGCCTGCACGAGAGCTGCCACAGAGGACTGTTGCAGGATCTGTTCCTTGCTGAGGTTCGAAGCGGCGGCGGCCACGTCGACGTCCTTGATTGCAGACTGGGCGGCGGAGAAGCTCGAGATCTGCGAATTCGCCAGGTTGATGGCGAAACCCAGCTTGTTCTCGCCGGTTCCCACCGCGCCCTGCACCAGGCCGAGAGCCTGCACAGCGGCCGCGATGGCGGTGATGGCGTTCAGAGCGTTGCCTGTTGAAGTGGCCGAGGAAGTCGGAGCGGTCACAGCGACGGCGCCCGCGGTTGTTGCCCACACATTGCCCGCGCCACTGGCGACACCGGTAGCTACCTGGAACGGGCTCGCGCCCTGCAGGACGACCTGCCCGCTCGGGTTTTGCACAGCGTAAACGCCGCTGCCCGCCAATGCCGTGTTGAAGGCTGTGATGGTATCTCCGATAGTGTCGCCGTTTGCGTGAGTCAGGTTGACCGCGTAATTTGTGCCGCCCGTCGTGACTGTAATCGTCTGAGTCTGGCCGGCTGCGAAAGTGGTGTATGCACCCGCTGCGCTCTGATAGTTGCCGCCGTTCAGCAGCGTGGTATTGCTCGTCACCGTATCGGAGGCCGCCACCAGGCCCGCATCGGATTCCGTAGCCTGCAAGAGGTTGCCGCCGGAGAACTGCAGTTTGCCGTTGGTGCCGATCTGCGCTGCGACACCGGTGATCCCAGCCTGCGTGATGGCGGCGTTCAGTTGGCTCACGAACTGGGCTCCGGTCTCACCAGCGACGCTCGCTGCGACGCTTACTGTCCCGTGTTGAACCGCGCCCGCCGCATTGGTGTAGTCGATGGCGAAGGTTGTGGCCCCAGTCGTCAGGGTCTGATTGAACACTATGTTCGTGTTATTCAGGTTGGCCACGGCGTTGCCGGTGAAGTCAGTACCACCACCGAGCACGGAGGTGCTGTTCAGATTGAGTGAGGTCGCATCCACGGCGTTTGACGCTCCACTCAGATCAATCTGGACCTGCGATGAGCCCGCCTGCGTGCTCAGTTCGCCGCCACCAATGTACACGTTAAGCTGCGTATTGAACTGGCCGCCAAAATTCAAGCCAATGTTGGCTGCCTGCCGCGTGATTTCGCCCAAGTCCGCTTGATATTCGTTGTTCAGCGTGGTGCGGTCGCCGGTGAAGGTGCCGCTGGCTGACTCCGTGGCCAACGTTTCCAGGCGGTTCAGAATCTGGGAAATGTTGCTCAAGCCGCCGTCGATGATCTGCAGCGTGCTGACGCCGTTATTGGCGTTCTGCACGCCCTGCGTAAGCTGGCCAATGTCGGACTGGTATTGGTTGGCGACGGCCAGACCCGCGGCGTCGTCTCCGGAAGAGTTGATGCGGTAACCGGACGTCAATTGCTCGATCGTATTGCTTTCCGCTGCCGTATTGGTGCTTAAGTTCTGTTGGGCAATCAACGAGGTTACGTTCGTTTGAATCGAAAGCATAATGAAGTATCCTTGTGGCGATACAACCCGACTGCATCGGGCCTGGGTTCTCCGTTGATTTTTTCAGATGCCCAAGGTACCGCGTTCAAACCTCTTATCGCCTTTTGCTCAGGTATATTTCTGACTTTTTTCCGTGGGAATTTTCGCGATCCTCTGGGGAACGCCCCATGGCGTGTCAACATTGACGTTGGTGCAGTCCCCGCTGATACCGCCCATTAACTGTGCGCCTGCCGGTCTGTCACCTCATTTGCCACGCTTGCATTTTCGTCTCGCGCTCCAATCCGCCATCGCCCGCTAGCGGCGGCGCTCGCTGCCAGCGGGGCTGCGAGGATGCTGGCGGCAAGATATTTGGCCGCGCCGCGTGATAACTAAAGGCATCATTGCCAGCGCCCGCGACGGAGTTTCAGAATATGGTTAGCAATGAGAGCAAACACCGGCCCGAGTTCGCCCTACCGCGTCCCGCTGTTTTTCAGCGCGTGGCATAGAGCAAAACTGTAGTGGGCACAAGCGCCTCTATGTCCGATACGCATCCCACCGCCGGTGCCCCGTTGGGGAACGAAGCGGCTCGAGAGCTTTCCTACCGCTCCATTCCCGGCGCCCTCGCCTATCTGATCCTCCTGGTTGTTCCGATTTCTGCCACTTCCTACGCCCGCGATTTTCCCAGGACCTTCCTCGCGATCGGCGCCTCAATCCTCCTGTTAGCTACGACGCGGCTGGTGTTTGCCTGGTGGATGGCGCAACACCACGATGAACTCAGCGCCTGGCGCTGGTGGGGATTTCTGGTCGGCACTTATGGCTGTGCTCTGGTCTGGGCTATATTCTGTTGCGGCACCGCAATGCTCTACTCCGGCGGCCCGGCCTTCTTGCTGCTGCTGGCCATTACCGCCATCGTCGCCAGCGGCGAGGCCATTGCGCTCTCGCCGGTTTTGACCGTAGCACGTTACTATCTGATCATCCTGTTTACGCCTCTCACCGCCTGGGGCATGATTCACGGCGGGTCGGTGGGCTACTCCGCCGCCGGCCTCACCGGTCTCTACTTGAGCTACTTGCTCCTGCAGGTCAGGCAGCAGTCCTCGTGGTACTCGGCCACGCTCACTACCCGGACGATGCTGAGTGCCAAAGCCGCCGAGCTCGCGCGCGACATGAATCAGCTCGAAGAAGCTCGCCGGGACGCCGAGCGGACTTCGCGCGCCAAGAGCGAGTTCCTCGCCAGCATGAGTCACGAGATTCGCACACCGATGAATGGCGTCGTCGGTATGACCGACCTTTTGCTTGGCACCGAACTCACCGCCGAGCAGCGCGACTTCGTGATCACGATCCGCCAGTCCAGCGACGCGCTGTTGTCTGTCATCAACGACATCCTCGATTTCTCCAAGATCGAAGCCGGAAAACTGTCCATTGAAGCCATCGATTTCGACCTGAGGAGCTTGGTGGAAGAGTCGGCCGTCGTGTTGGCCGAGCCTGCGCAAAAGAAAGGGCTGGAACTCGGGTGCTTCGTTGAGCCCGATGTTCCTCCACGCCTCGTGGGTGACCCCGGCCGCCTCCGTCAGGTCTTGCTGAACCTGCTCAGCAACAGCGTCAAATTCACGGAGAGCGGGGATGTCGTTCTGCGCGTCGAGTCCCGTGGGGTCCGCGACGGCTCGGCCAAGATTCATTTTTCCGTGAAGGATACGGGTCCCGGAATTCCCCCAGCGGCGCAGAAAAACCTTTTCCAGCCTTTCATGCAGGCTGACTCATCGGTGGCGCGGCGCCATGGGGGCACGGGACTGGGACTGACCATTTGCAAACGGCTGGTGGAGTTGATGGGCGGCGAGATCGGGTTGGAAACCATCGTGGGCCAGGGGTCAACGGTTTGGTTTACGTTGCCGCTCCGCGTCAGCAAGACTTCGCGCGAGGAACTTCCGCTCGATCTGAGTCAGTTACGCGTTCTGGTGGTTGACGACAATGCCACCAACCGCCGCATCCTCGAGTCGCAACTCGCCAAGCTCGGAATCCACGTTGTGTGTGTGTCCGGTGGCCGCGAGGCGCTCGAAGCTCTGGCTGCTGCGGCAAAAGACGAGCCCTTTCACGCCGCCATCGTCGATCACGACATGCCCGAAATCGATGGCATCACGCTCGCCCGCGAGGTGCGCGCACGGTCCGAGGGTAACGATTTGGTCATGATCTTGTTGAGCTCCCACGCGCAATTGGCTGCCGTGGAAAATCTGCAGGAGGCCGGCTTCGCTGCGTGCGTGATGAAGCCCGCGCGCCTCGATCAGCTTCGTGATTGCCTCAACAAATCCTTGCGAAACGCCCCGGTGTTGGCGCAGGCCAGGGCCGTGAAACCGTCGCCGCAATTGATCCGCGGGCGCATCCTGCTGGCGGAAGATAACTCCGTCAACCAAAAAGTCGCTACGCGCACACTGGAAAAGCTGGGATATTACGTCGATGTGGTCGCCAACGGTGCCGAAGCGGTGGAAAAGCTGGAGCGTGGACTTTACGATGCGGTTTTGATGGACTGTCAGATGCCGGAAATGGATGGCTACGAAGCCACGCGCGAAATTCGCCGCCGCGAAAGCGCTGGTGGCCGCACCATCATCATTGCCATGACTGCCAGCGCCATGGCCGGCGACCGCGAGAAGTGCCTGAAGGCCGGCATGGATGACTACGTCACCAAGCCCGTACGCTCCGAAGATCTCCAGCAGATTCTTCAGAAGAACCTGGCGCAAAGCGCCGGAGATCAGCCCGCGGTCGCCGCCGAAGCCGCGGCGCATCTCGCCGGAGACGCGGAGTTGGTCGCGCGTGTCAAAGAACTGGAACAGGAAGTCGGTCCCTTGGCGATGCAGGAATTGATCGGCGATTTCTTGAACGAAACCGCGCGTTCTCTCGAGAGCCTGGAGAACGCCCTGCGCAGCGCTGATTCCTCTGGCGCCGTCGAGACGCTGCATAACCTGGTGGATTGCAGCGCCAATGTCGGAGCGGTTCGTATGGCTGAGATCTGTACCCGGATGGAGTCCACCATTCAGCGCAGGGGTCCACAGGATTGTGCTGGTGCCCTCGCGCAGTTAGCCGAGGCGTACCGTTCCGTTGCCGTTGAGCTGGAAGAAATCTATCCGATGTGCCGGATGAAAAGCAAATCTGGGGATCCGCCGCCTCCCGTCTCAGCCGGTTAGCGGCCTACCGCCAAAGTCCGGCGGATTTTACGAAACGCTACACAACCGCATGCCTGTGAACCGCCCAGCCAGGTTGGTTTTCGCTGTCTGCGTCTTCGTGTCCTGTTTTTCCTTGTCAAACGATCTCTGTGCGGCGCCGCACCGTCCTAAAGTGCTGGAACGCGCCGCGCAGATCCGCAATCTGTCGGTCGAAGAGGCTGCCCTCGGTCTTCCGGTGAAGTTGCACGCCGTGGTGACCTACAATGACCCTCTAAGCGGCGAACTCTTCGTTCAGGATGCAAGCGCTGGGATCTACGTGTCGCTGGATAAACCGGCCACCGTCACGCCCGGCCAGCAGGTAGAAATCACCGGGGTCACCAGCCCCGGTGACTTCGCTCCGGAAGTGAACAAGAGCGATGTTCGCGTTTTGGGCCCCGGTGTCTTGCCCACGCCGCGCAAGGTCTCCATCGATGAAATGGCGTCTGGCCACGAGGACAGCCAATGGATTGAGTCCGAGGGCATCGTCCATGCGGCGGCGATTGACGATCGGCGTTTAATACTGGACGTCTTTGCCGGCGGCCGCCATGCCACCGTTAAGATCATGAATTTTCCCACGGCTGCCACGGGCACGCTCATTGACTCCCGCATCCGATTCCGCGGCGCGTGCGGAGGCACATTCAACGCGAAGCGGCAATTAACCGGCATCGTGGTTTACGTTTCCGAGTTCCGGGACTTAGCCGTTGCCGAAACCTCCGGTGCCGGCCTCGCCGAATTCCCACTGCGCCGCGCCAACAGTCTTCTTCGGTTTTCTCCCGGTTCCTTTACCGACCAGCGTGTCAGAGTCCGTGGTGTGGTTACATTCCAGCGGCCGGGCCGCGCCATCTTCCTCCGGGATGGCGAACAGGACCTGATGGCGCTCTCGCACCAGAAGCTCCGCGTCAACCCCGGTGACGTAGTCGAGGCCGTCGGATTTCCATCGCCTGGCGAATATGCACCGGTTCTCGATGATGCGCTTTTCCGCAAGTTGGCGCAACAGGCGCCGCCCCGGCCTGTCCGTGCCACCGCCGAACAATTGCTCACGGGCGAGCTCGATAACACGCTCGTTGAAGTCGAGGCGAAGCTCTTGACGCTTACCAGAGTTTCCAAAGGCGAGTTGCTCGCGTTAAAAGCCGGCAGCTGCCTCTTCAACGCCCAGATCGAGGAATCCGAGAAGGATTCTCTGGTCGAGCCAATCGATGAAGGCAGCGATCTGCGCATCACCGGCATCTGCATCATCATCGAAACCGGTGGAGGGTATCACGAGCCGCAGTCCTTTCAGCTCCTGATCCGCTCGCCGGAAGACATCGTCGTCGTGCACCGTGCCCCTTTGTGGACACTCTCCCGTGTACTGTGGTCGCTTGGCCTGGTGATGGTGGTCGCTATCGTCGCGGTGGGATGGGTTCTCCTTCTGCGCCGGCAGGTCAAAACACAGACCGCGCAGCTCGAGCAAAAGAATACCGAACTGGGAGTGTTGCTGGAGACTGCAAACGAAGCGACGCGCCTCAAGAGCGAGTTTCTGGCGAACATGAGTCACGAGATTCGCACTCCCATCAATGGTGTTCTCGGCATGACCGACCTCGTTCTCGATTCGGATCTGTCGCGCGAGCAGCGTGACTGCTTGGTCGTCGCCAAAACCTCGGCCGAATCCCTGTTGGGATTGCTGAACAACGTTCTCGATTTCTCCCGCATCGAGGGTGGCCTCCTGGAATTGCGGCCGGCCGAATTTTCCCTCCACCAGTGCCTGAAAAATTCGCTGGGCGCCATTCAGTCTAACGCCGACCAGAAGAGTCTGGACCTCAACGTCGAAGTCGCTCCGGATGTGCCCGATGCCCTCATTGGAGACGAGATCCGCCTGCGGCAGGTCCTTCTGAATCTTTTGAACAACGCCGTGAAATTCACGGACGCGGGATCGATTGTCGTCCAGGTCGGGCTCGAACGGCGGCAAGATAACACAGCACGCCTCGAATTTGTGGTTCGCGACACCGGCGTGGGGATTCCCGCCGACAAGCTCGAGCTGATCTTCGAAGCGTTCCGTCAAGCCGATGGTTCCAACACTCGCCGCTACGGCGGCACCGGACTCGGTCTGACGATCTCCTCGCGCCTCGTCGCGCTGATGAACGGCCAAATCTCGGTTGAGAGCAAGCCCGGAATGGGCAGCGTTTTCCGCTTCACGGCCGAGTTTCGGATCGCCGCGCCACTATCGGATGTGAATCCTTCCGCTCCCCCCGTTGCGCACGGCGCCAGTCTTTCCTCCTTGCGCATTTTGCTGGCGGAAGACAATCTCATCAATCAGAAGATCACCTCCCGGTTACTCCAAAGCCGCGGCCACGCCGTCACGACTGTTCCCAATGGACGCGAAGTTCTGGCCACATTGGCGCGGGAGGAGTTCGATCTCGTTTTGATGGATATCCAGATGCCGCTCATGGATGGCTTTGAGTGCGCCGCCGAGATTCGCCAACGCGAACAGAACACCGGCCGTCATCTCCCCATTGTCGCCATCACCGCGTATGCGGCCAACGGCGATAGCGAACGGTGCGAACGGGCCGGCATCGACGAGTATGTCACGAAACCTTTGCGCCCTCGAGAATTATTCCACGCCATCGAGCTGTCTTTGACTGGGCGAGTTCCGTCTCCCGCCTCCTAGAGTTTTAGCCGCCTTATACATTTCAGGTGATTCCCTACACGGCAAAAATAGGATAGACTTATTGGGCTATGACCGAGTTGCCTTCAAAGCAGTCGGCCCTGAGTGCCGGCAAGCAGATGTTGGATGGTGTGGAAAACGACTTGAAGCTGGCGATGACATTCACCAGAATTTCTTCCGCCGCCTATACTGCTGGCAGATTGCAGCACGCGAGCGATGCTCGCTCCAAAGCGCAAGCCGCGCATGAGAGAGCCGTCGCGCAATGGAAGGCGTGTTCTGCCGTGAGTATTCAAGACGCCGCGTCCGTGCAACTCATGCTGAGCGAAGTGCAGCATGCCTTGGCGAGTCTGCCTGCGTCCGAGCATCAGGCCCTGTGGATGTTCCGCGCAGCGGGCTAGTACCACGCCATTACTGTCCCGCCAGTTTCGGAATCAGCATCCAGTTCAGCATGCCGTGCGGTTGAGTGCCCTCTTCCTCCACGTCCACGCAAACTAATGCTCCCTTCTTCATGCGAACCATGAGCGCGTCGCATCCAAGTAGGAATGCCACGAGCGTACTCAACAGGGGTTCGTGGCCGGCAATCAGAACTTCGTCGGCTTTCCGTGCACGAATTTCTTTCCAGACTCGCTCCGGCGAACCGGATGGCACGAGCGCATTCGTCCGGACTAAGTCGTCGGCAACGTCCAGAATCGATGCCGCCATCTCCGCCGTTTCCACCGCGCGCTTCAGCGGGCTCGTCAGAATGATGGACGGGCACGCGCCGGCCCGCCGCGCGCGGTCCAGTACGCTGCGCAGTTTTTGCTTGCCCTCCTGAGTCAAAGCACGATCGGCGTCGGCTCCGCCCGGTGGCGCGTCTTCCGCGATCCCGTGCCGTAAGATGTAGATCCGCACGCGCTACTGTTTCCCCGCGTGCGTAACGCGGCTGACAGAGTGCGTATGGGCCATTCCGTTGATCCGGAATGCATTGCGCATTTTCTTGATTTCCAGGTTTGAGATGTGCTCCTGTAGATCGCGGAAAATCACATCCGGCGCCCGGCCGGCGTCCACGGTGACAAAGTTGTATTTTTTCGCCATCGCATCCAGTGCCCGGATCAGCCGCGTCTGGTACTTCACAAAGCTATCGAACATGTTGTCGCCGAAGCGCATGTCCATGCCGCTTTCCCAGTAGTCAAACGCGCCGCGTCCCAATACCACTCGCGACACCAGTTGTTTCACATCCGCCCGCAGATAGTAGACCGCGTGCGGCACCAGGCCGAATCCAGTCACTTGGTCGATCCATCGCCGGTCCTCACCCCGCGCCATCGCGCGCGCCATGATGGAGAAGATATAACGGTCCGTCAACACAACAAAACCCGCCCGCAGCGCCGGAACGATCTCATTTTCCAGCCGGTCGGCAAAGTCCGTCGTGTAATAAAGCGTCATCGTCAGCGGGCCGAGCGTGTTCCCCTCTTTCGCTTGCTTGATGCCCTTGCCGGCAAGCGCTCCGCGCGCCATCCCGGTGTCCATCACTGCGTGGCCTTCCTGCTCCAGCCACTGCCGCAGCATCGCAACCTGCGTCGTGCGCCCGACGGCGTCCGGCCCCTCGATCACGATCAGCTTCCCGTGCAGCTCGGCCGAGTCCACCCCGGGCAGCGGTTCGCTATAAAACTGAAGCGGCTGCTTCAATCGCATGGACCTCACCCGGCGGAATGCGTAGCGCGCCATTTTTCAAGCTCACACCCAGTTCGCGCACCACGATCTCCCGCATCTTTTTCTGCTGTTCCTCAATAGAAAGCGTCGCGTCAATGATGTGAAAGCCCACCTCGCGCGCCATGGCCTCGTACTCGTCCAGAATCCGGCCTTGAAAGATTCGAAAACTCTCTTCCACATCCCGGCTCAGCCCCAGGTCCATTCCCGCTTCGTAATACTTGATCGCGTCGCGGCCTCCGAGAATGCGGCCGATCGCCACGTCTAACGGGACCCGAAAATAAAAACTCAAATTCGGCCGCGTGGCGAAGCTGTAAAGATTCCGCACCCACCGCCGGCTCACCCCTCGCGCCACGTCGCGCGCAAACGCCGTGAATGCGTATCGGTCGGCGCACACAATCGCGCCCGACTTCAGCAGCGGAAGAATGTAGCGCTCCATCCGGTCCGCAAAATCCGTCGCATGGATTAGGCTGAACGTAGTCGGCGTGAACATCTCTTTCTTCTTGCCGCGCCGCGTCGTCTCCTGCACCAGGGGTGACGAGTTCCACTCGCTGAACGCTACGGCATAGCCCTGGGATCGCAACCAGTGGCTTAGCAACAGAATCTGCGTAGATTTTCCGGAACCGTCAATTCCCTCTACTACCAGGAGTTTTCCTTTCAGACGGTTAGGTTTCAGAGATGGCATACCGGGGGAAGCGTGCTATTTATTATAACGTCTATATGCCCCGTTACGCCGCGATCGACATCGGTAGCAACTCCCTCCGCATGGAGGCGGCCGAGGTGACTCCGGGAGCGCCCATCAAAATCCTCGCCTCTGATCGCCAGGTCACGCGTCTCGGCGAGAGCGTTTTTCGCACCGGCAGGGTCAGTGCCGACGCCATCGCCTTGGTTTGCCGCGTCCTCGCCGGCATGGCACAACAGTATCGAAAGTTGGATGTCATCGGCGTCCGCGCCGTCGCCACCAGCGCCATTCGCGACGCCGCTAATCAGAGCGAATTCCTGGCCCGCGCCTCCGAAGCCATCGCCGCCCCCGTCGAGATCATTTCCGGCCAGGAGGAGTCCCGCCTGGTCCACCTCGGCGTGCAAAGCCGTTGGCCTCATCCCATGCACCGCCTGCTCATCATCGACGTGGGCGGCGGCAGCGCCGAAATCATTCTCAGCGAATTCGGACACATGAAAGAGGCCGTCTCCAAACCTCTCGGCGCCGTGCGACTGACGGAAGTTTTCCTGAAAGACGACCCTCCCACCGCCCAGCAACTCCACCGCATGGAGGAATACATCGACGAGAAACTCGCCGCCGCCATCCACCGGATGGGAGCAAAGCGCTCGGACCGCGTCATCGCCACTTCCGGTACCGCTTCGGCGTTGGCGAGCGCCATCCACCACATCTCGAGTTCCAAAGTGGACCAGGCTGATCGCCTCCGCGCCTCCGTGGCTCAAATCCGCCAGCTTTACCGCGAGTTGTGTTCCCGCAGCCTCGACGGCCGCCGCAAGATCACCGGCATCGGTCCCCGCCGCGCCGAGATCATCATTCCCGGCACTGCCGTGCTGCTGCGTTTCCTCCAGAATTTGCCAATGCCTTCGCTTTATTATTCGGCTGCCGGTTTGCGCGACGGTATTATTGCCGATCTCGTACAGCGCGGTGTCGGCCGCGAACTCTCCGAACTTGATCGCGACCAGCGCCGTGTCGTCGAGACCATGGCTCGCCGCTACGGCGTCTTGCTGCCCCATGCCCGCAAGGTCGCGTACTTGGCCAATCGCTTGTTCACCTCGCTCCACTCTCTCCATGGCCTCTCTCCGGCTAACGGAAAACTGCTCGAAGCCGCCGCCTATTTGCACGACGTTGGCCACTACGTCAGCGAGTCTCGCCATCACAAGCATTCCTACTATCTCGTGGCAAATTCCGATTTGCCCGGATTCACCGACCGCGAACGCGTGTTGATCGCCAACCTGTGCCGCTTTCACCGCAAGTCCATGCCCGCCGCGAGCCACGACCACTTCTATGCGCTCAATGGCGACGAGCGGCGCGCGCTCCTGCTGCTGATCCCTCTGTTGCGCATCGCCGACAACCTGGACCGCAGCCATGCCGAGCGCGTCGAGTCCCTCGACTGCTCCGTCCGCGATGGCCAGGTGGTTCTCACACTCGGGTCGGAAAGCGACACGGATCTCGAGCAGTGGGCCGTTGAGCGCACCGCCGAGACTTTCCGTGAGATCTACGGCCGTGAAATCATCCTAAGCAGGTTACGATGATGATGCCGGAGTACGCCCGCGACCGTGGCGCCCTGTTGCTGCGCCGCCTGGCTTTCTGTATGAATCGTGCCGCCCGGCTCCGCGATCCCGATTCCATCCACGATCTCCGTGTCTCCATTCGCCGCTTTCAGCAGTGCCTAGTCGTGTTCGAGCAATTCTTCCCGCGCGGCCAGGCCAAGAAGATTCGCGCGCGCCTCCACCAGATCATGCAAATCGCGGGCGAAATCCGCAATCGCGACATTGCCTTGGAGTTATTTGAGAAGTCCGGTCTTCCTGCCGATCCTGCCCTCACACTCCGCTTGCGTCAGGAAGGCCGGGAGTTCCACGCTGAGCTGCAGGGGTTGCTCGCACGTTGGGGCCGCCGCGACGTGTCGCGCCGCTGGGGCGCCCGACTGGGAATATAGTCATGGCTAAACCGAAACCCATCGTTTGGAATGCCGCCGCGCATGCGGCCGAAAATGCTGCTCGCGAACTGCCCCAAGCGGCGCGGGCGTACTTCCGCCAAGGCCGTGCCACGTGCCGGGGCGAATCCTCCGCCCGCACTCTGCACCGCTTCCGCCTCGAAACCAAGCGCTTTCGCTACACGCTCGAGCTCTTCCGCCCCTGTTATGGACCCGGTCTCGATCGCCGCCTCGCGCTATTGCGCGACGTGCAGACTCATCTCGGGGAAATCAACGATTGTGCCGCTACCACCGAAATGCTCGGCAAGACGCGGCCGCGTTTCCGCACTTTTCTGAAACATCGTATGTCCGCGAAGATCGCCGAGCTGCACCGCTTCTGGGAACAGACCGTGGACGCCGCCGGCCAGGAACTTTGGTGGACGGATTATCTTTCGCGCTTCGCGAGAAAGCAGGTCCGCCGTGAACATCGCTAAAGCCACGCGGCGCTACGAACAGTGGCTCGGGAAAAAGATCCCCTTGATCGAGGCCGATCTCGATCACAAGCACGAAGCCATGGCCGAGGATTCTTTTCTGTTCCTGCGCGCGACCTTTTACCGATGGATGCAGGTGTGGCCTGAGGTTTGCCCCGACTGTGAAACCGCGCCCGCCGTGCTTGGCGTCGGCGACTTGCACGTCGAAAACTTCGGCACCTGGCGTGACATCGGAGGCCGCCTGGTTTGGGGCATCAATGATTTCGATGAGGTCTGGCGCTACCCGTACACCATCGATCTCGTTCGCTTGGCTGCCAGCGCTCATCTCGCCATCAAGGGCGCGCGCCTTCGCATCGAGGTCAAGGACGCCTGCAATGCCATCCTCGCCGGCTACCAGGAAGGCTTGACTTCAGGCGGCCGCGCCTTCGTCCTCGAGGAGCATCACCCTTGGCTGCGCTCCATGGTCACCGGCGTCCTGCGCGATCCCGAGCGCTACTGGGCAAAGCTCGAGGCTCTGCCAACCGAAGCGCGCGTCCCCGCTAGCGCGCGAAAAGCCATCGAGAAACTGCTGCCCGCCAAAGGTCTCCACTACCGCGTCGCCCATCGCGTCGCCGGGTTGGGCAGCCTGGGTAGGGAGCGCTACGTCGCCGTCGCTGAGTTTCACGGCGGCAAAATCGCTCGTGAGGCCAAGGCGCTGGCGCCTTCCGCAGCCGTCTTTGCTCAGGGCGCAAAATCCGCGGCCATCTACTACGAGGATATTCTCGAGCGCTCCGTCCGCTCCATCGATCCCTTCGTTCACCGCAAAGGCCGCTGGCTCGTCCGCCGCCTCGCGCCCGATTGTTCCCGTGTCGAGCTCGCCTCCATGCCCAAGCAGCGCGACGAAACCCGCCTCCTGCACGCCATGGGTTTCGAAACGGCCAACGTGCACCTCGGCACCCGCAAGGCGGCTAACGCCATTCTGCAGGATCTCCGCGCGCGCCCACGCAACTGGCTGCACCGCGCTTCCACGGACATGGTGGACGCTACCGCGCGCGATTGGGAAACCTGGCGCGCCAACAAGACGCTGCGCGGTCCCGCCCATTCTGCCTGACCGCGCAGCCGGCAATGCTACAATGCCAACCAGACTCCGGTCGCCGGCCTGCTATTCATGGCAACATCCAAATCCGTGGCCGTCTTTCAAAGCCCGCTTTTCCGCAAACTCCTCATCAGCGCGTTCTGTCTGATCGCTGCCCCTCTTCTGGTGCTCGATTCTTTCCTGACCACCTACATCGCCCGTCGCGAAACGCAGAACGTCGAGCGGCGTCTCACCGCACAGGCACGCGTCCTGGTCGGTGAGGTCTCCGCCGTCGCGCCGGCTCAATTGGACGATTGGTCCAGGCAAGTGTCCACGCGCGTCCAGGCACGCATCACTCTGGTGGACCCCCAGGGCTCCGTCCTCGCCGACTCTGATCGCGACACCGAAAGCATCGACAACCAGTCTGCTCTTCCCGAAATCGTGCAGGCCCGCGCCGGCCAAGTCGGCGCCTCTATTCGTCACAGCGCCGCCTTCGGCCACGATCTCTGCTACGTTGCCATCAGCTTTCCACGCAACGGCACGCCCGGCTTTATCCTGCGTCTCGCCGTGCCCCTTCAGGAGCTCGACGCCGCCGTGAGCGGCGTGCGCTGGTTCTTGTTTGCAAACTCGGTGGTTGCACTGCTATTGGCTATGGTCGTCGCGTATCTTTTTTCCGATCGCTTCACCCGCCGCATCCGCCATCTCCAATCCTTCGCCGAGCATCTCGTCGAAACACGCGCCCTGCCTGACCTCGCGCCCGATGCCGACGACGAGCTTGGCGCCCTCGCCCGCTCTCTCAACCGCATGGCCGCCCAGATGCGTGATTCGCTCGACCGCCTGAGTCTCGAGTCCGCGCGCCGCGAAGCCATCCTCGCCTCCATGGTGGAAGGCGTGCTCGCCGTCGACCAGCACATGCGCATCACCTTCTGTAACGAGTCGTTCGCTCGCGTCGCCGGCATCCCTTTGCCCGTTCCCCAGCGCGCGCCGTTGCTCGAAGTCGTGCGCGATGCCGGCCTGCTCGATATGCTCTCCCAGGTTCTCGTATCGGAAACGCCGCTCAAACGGCGTCTGCTTTTGCCCGCCGCCAACGGCCATTCATTCGAAGTGCAAGCCGCGCCGCTCTCGGTCTCCTCCCGTTGGGGCGCCATCGCCGTCTTGCACGATATCACCGATCTCGAGCGCCTCGAACGTGTGCGCAAGGATTTCGTCGCCAACGTGTCACACGAACTCCGCACTCCCCTCGCCGCGATCCGAGGTTACGCCGAAACGCTGTTGGAGGGCGCGCTCGAAGACCCCGAAAACAATCGCAATTTTGTTGAGATCATCAAAGCGCAAGCCGCCCGGCTCAACAACATCGCTTCTGATCTGCTGGTTCTCTCCGAGTTGGAATCCGGCAGAGCCGAGCCCGCCGAGCCCGAACAATTCTCCGTCTGCTCAGTCCTCGAGAGCGCTCTCCGCACCGTCGAATCCGAAGCCCGAGTCCGCGGCGTGAAGCTCGTCAGCGATTCCGTCGAAGATGCCTCCGTCTCCGGATCGAGGATTCGCCTCGAACAGGCCCTGGTCAACCTGATCGACAACGCCATCAAGTTCAACCGTCCTTCCGGCGAGGTGCGTATCGAGATTGCCCGCCTTCCCGATCGCCAGGTTCGCATCACCGTCGCAGACACCGGCATCGGCATTCCCTCGGACGACCTGTCACGCATCTTCGAGCGCTTCTACCGCGTCGACAAAGCCCGCTCGCGCGCCGTCGGTGGCACCGGCCTGGGCCTTTCCATCGTCAAGCACGTCCTGGAGCGCATGAACGGCCGCGTCACCGTCGAAAGCGAGCTCGGCAAAGGCACAGTCTTCAGCATTACCCTGCCGTGCTCCTAAAAAAGGGGAGAGGCGCATTTCCACCCAATTGCTACCGCTTCCTCGTCCCAATTCCTTCCCCGCCATTCTCAGGTATTCGACTCCGATTACACTCTTAGGCTCTATTCGGAACTGTTGACGTAGCCTTGTTTCCAACCCTAACGCGAACGTTCGCCGCGCCAATTGGCCACTCGATTTTTCTCGCCACACGGTCGTTCTCAGGCTGTCGTACTAGCCCGGCAAACCCTGGATTTAACACGTTTGTAACCATTGATTCATCAAAGCATAACGGAGCCCAAGGTATTCTTCTGCTTCAGCATTTTCCATTGTTAATTAGCACTACCAGGGGTTATGGGACCTATTTGTGCCCCTGCCTTAAAAAAACGACATCGTGATAACTATGACACTTCGACGCACACACCAAATTCTATTCCTTGCCTTCGCCGTCGCGTTCCGGTCCATTGCAGCAGACGGCCCTGAAACCCAGGCGGCCCAGCCGGTCACTACTGGCTCGCAAGAAATCAATCAACTGAAATCGCAGCTCGCTGAGCAGCAGCGGCAGATCGAAGAATTGCGCCTGGCATTGCAGGAGCAACGAAAACTCATCCAGGCGGGCCAGTCATCGGCTCCGGCCGCAAATCCGGCTCCGGCTGCAACGCCCGCGCCTTCTACCGGCGTTCGCAGCCTCGGTGAAGTGGCCAGCACAACTCCCATTCTTCCGCCCTCGGCTCCTCCGCCGGCGCTCTCGCCCAGTGCCGGTAGTTCCTCACAATCCGATAACGCCGCCTCGCCCTTGCAGTTTCACATTGGCGATGCCACCATCACGCCCGTCGGATTCATGGATTTCACTACCGTCTTTCGCACTACCGACGTAGGCAGCGGCATCGGCACGAACTTCGCCGGCATCCCCTACAACAATGCCACGCTCGGAAAGCTGACCGAGTTCCGCGAAAGCGCGCAGAACTCCCGCGTAGGTATCCGCGTGGATGCGAATGTCCATGGCGCTCAGGTTCTCGCTTACATGGAGTCTGACTTCCTGGGCTCCGCCCCGACCAACCTCCCCATCACCAGCAACAGCGACCCGCTCCGCATCCGTCTGTACTGGGTGGACGTGAGGAAGGGTAAGATCGAGATCCTGGGCGGCCAGTCCTGGAGCATGCTGACGCCGAATCGAGATGGCTTGTCGGCTCTGCCTTCGGACATCTTTTATTCCCAGCTCATGGATACGAATTACCAGTTGGGTCTCACTTGGGCCCGCCAGCCGCAGTTCCGCATCATTATTCACCCCACTGACTACATCGCCGCGGGCTTGTCCTTTGAAAGCGCCGAGCAATATATCGGCGGTGGCAATGGCAGCGGTGCCGTGACGCTTCCCTCCGCGCTATCCACGGCCTACAGCACGGAGTTGAACTCTGGCGCCACTACGCTCACCGTGCCCAACGTCCATCCCGACATCATTGGAAAGATCGCTTTCGATCCCAAGACCTCCAACGGTCTCCATCAGCACATCGAGATCGCCGGACTGTTCCGCACGTTCAAGGTTTACGACCCAAGCAACGGCAATAACTACGATGCGCACGGTTTTGGCGGCTCGGTCAACTTTAATTTTGAGATCCTCAAAGGGTTGCACATCCTCAGCAACAACTTCTTTGGTGACGGCGGCGGCCGTTATATCTTCGCCCAAGCTCCGGACCTCATTGTGCGCGCCGATGGCAGCCTCTCCCCGGTGCATGCCGCCTCCACGGTCGACGGCTTTGAATACCAGATCGGACCCGCCCTGCTGTACGCTTACTACGGCGGCGTCGAGAGCCGCAAGGACTACACCATCGATCCCGCCACCAAGAAGCCCGTCGGTTGGGGGTACCCTGGCTCCGGTGCGACCCAGAATCGCATCATCCAGGAGCCATCCTTTGGCCTCACGCAGACGTTCTTTAAGAACCCGAAGTTCGGCGCGATGCAGCTCATCCTGCAATACTCGTATCTCTCGCGCACCCCGTTCGTAGTGCCATCGACGGCGTCCTCAAACAGCGCGCACACCAGCATGATCTTCGCCGATCTGCGCTATGTGCTCCCCGGCTCCGCACCCACGATGGGTAAGTAGCGTTCACTAACTGTCTGACGGAGGGTTTAGTATGATTCGACGAAGCTGCTTAGGTGTCTTGGTGACCGGCTGCTTGGTGATGCCGGTGTTTGGCCAAATCTCGCTAACCGGCGCCGGCGCCACGTTCCCATACGCCATGTATTCCAAGTGGTTCGATGATTACCACAAGCTGCACCCCAATATCCAGATCAACTACCAATCCATTGGATCGGGTGGTGGCATCCGTCAGGTGACCGAAGGCACGGTTGACTTCGGCGCGAGCGACGGTCCCATGACTGACGACCAGTTGAAGGGTTTTCGCGAGAAGCGGGGCTGCGACGTGTTGCACTTTCCGACCGTCTTGGGTGCCGTTGTTCCGATTTACAACATTCCAGGCGTCACAGCCGACTTGGATTTTACTCCGGAAGCACTCGTAGGTATCTTCCTGGGAAAAATCACGAAATGGAACGACCCGGTGCTCACTAAGCTCAATCCCAAGGTGAAACTGCCAGGATCCGACATCATCGTCGTGCATCGTTCCGACGGCAGCGGAACGACTTACGTGTGGTCGGATTACCTGTCGAAGGTCAGCGACGAGTGGAAGACGCGCGTCGGAAAGAACACGGCGCTCAACTGGCCTGTCGGACTTGGCGGCAAAGGAAATGAAGGCGTTTCGGGACAGGTCAAGCAGTCACCGAACTCGATCGGTTACGTCGAGTTGACCTACGCGGCACAAAATAAGATGTCGTTCGGCCGCGTTCGCAATAGTTCCGGAGCCTTTGTCAAAGCGTCGCTGGCTTCCGTGACGGCGGCGGCTGCCGGCGTTCAGATGCCGGACGATTTCCGAGTCTCTATTACCAATCCGTCGGGCAAGACGGCCTACCCCATCTGTAGCTTCACCTGGCTGTTGATTCCCGAGGAAATCGTGGACAAACAGAAGTCCGGAGTGATCACCGATTTTCTCCGCTGGATGCTGGGCCCCGGCCAGAAGCTCACCGAAGCCCTGGAGTTCGCACCTCTTCCCAAAGCGGTTGTGACGAAAGAAGAAAAGGCAATTGCCAAGGTTCACAGTAAAGCTTAGCAGGAGATGTAATATAGAATCTCCACACCGAGCGAGCTTTCGTGAATGAGCACCGCCCCGAGCGTTCTACCGCGTCCCCGTGCGAGTCAATTCGCCGCCAAGCTCCGGGCAGGCGACCAGCTTGCGTATACGCTGACGCTGATCTGTGCAGCCAGCATCTTTCTGGTCACGTGCCTGCTTGTTTACCAGCTCTGGGCTGGCTCAGTGTTGTCCCGCCAGAAGTTCGGATGGAATTTCATTTTCAGCAGCACCTGGGATCCTGTAAAGGAGGACTACGGCGGTGTTCCGTTCATGTTCGGAACCGTAGTGACTTCGCTTGTGTCGCTGTTGATCTCGGTTCCGATCGGCCTCGGGGCGGCCATCTTTCTTTCCGAGATGGCCCTTCCCGGCATCTCGGACGCCTTGACCTTCCTGATCGAGCTGCTGGCAGCCGTGCCCAGTGTTATCTATGGTTTGCTGGGTATTTTCCTGCTCGTCCCCGTCCTGGAGTCAGTGGTCGTGCCGGCACTGAAGAGCGTCCTGGGTTTCCTCCCCATTTTTGCCGGTCCATTCTACGGCGTAAGCTTGCTTTCCGCGAGCGTTGTGCTTTCCATCATGATCGTGCCGTTCATCATCTCGGTGTCGCGAGAGGTGCTACTGGCAGTGCCTGTGGATCAAAGGGAAGCGGCTCTTTCGCTTGGAGCGACAAGATGGGAGACCACCTGGCAGGTGGTCGTACCCTACGCTAGCAGAGGCATTTACGGATCGATCTTTCTTGCGCTGGCGCGTGCCCTGGGAGAAACCATGGCGGTCACAATGGTCGTCGGCAACACATCCAAGGTACAGACCTCTTTGCTCGCTCCCGGGAACTCGATTGCGTCTGTCATTGCAAACCAGTTCAACGAAGCCACCAGCGACATGTACATCAGTGCGCTCATTGAGCTCGGCTTGGTACTATTCGCTATCACCATCATTATAAATGGCTTGGCGAGACTCATGATTCTCACAACCGGAGCCAGAATCGCAAAATAAGCATGTCGCGACGGCGCAAAATCGTGAATGCTGTGATGCTCAGCCTGACCGGCACGTGCACGGTCTTTATCGTCGGAATTCTGTTCATCATCCTCGGGTATTTGTTTTGGAACGGCGCCCGGTACTTGAACATAAATTTCTTTACGAAGCTGCCTGTTCCGGTGGGCGAATCGGGCGGCGGTATGGCCAACGCCATTGTCGGCAGCGGCAAATTGCTCCTTCTGGCCACATTGATTGGGGTGCCGTTCGGGTTCTTGGGTGGGGTTTATCTGGCGGAGTTCGGAACGGGTATCTTCCCGTCCATGGTCCGCTACATGACGGACCTTCTGAATGGCGTGCCCTCTATCGTGATCGGAATTTTCGCGTATGGCGTCGTGGTGGCGCGCATGGGTCATTTTTCCACTTTCGCCGGTGGGCTGGCGCTGGGAGTGATGATGGTGCCGATTGCGCTGCGGACCACCGAAGAGTTTCTGCGCGCCGTGCCCCAGAGCCTGCGCGAAGGGGCGATGGCGCTGGGGGCCAGCAAAGCTAGAACCATCGCCACCGTCGTGATTCCAGCGGCCGTTAAAGGGATTCTCTCCGGCATGATGCTGGACTTGGCCCGGGTTGCCGGCGAGACAGCCCCGTTGCTGTTTACCAGCCTCGGGAACACGTTCTGGAGTCCGGGATGGAATAAGCCGACTGCGGCTCTGCCCGTGATGATTTACACATACGCGATTTCACCATACGACGATTGGCATCACCAGGCATGGGCCGCCGGGTTCGTCCTTCTCGCTCTTGTCCTGCTAGTCAACATCGTAGCCCGGCAGGTTCTGGCGCGAACCTCGCACGCAAGGTGACGCCATGAGGATTTGCCATAATGGGTAGCGCACCGGAGGCTGAGACTATCGTGGGGTCGACCAAACAAGAGCCTATTATTGATTCCGGCTCGGCGCCCAAGCCTGAGGAAACCATCAAGCTTTCCACCGAACTGCTGAGCTTCTATTACGGCAGTTACCGGGCGCTTTACGACGTTTCGCTGAACTTCTATGCTAACAGGATCACGGCGCTGATCGGTCCATCGGGATGCGGCAAATCAACGTTCTTGCGGACCTTGAACCGGATCAGCGAGACCATCCGCCACACGCGCATTGACGGCAAGATCACGCTGGACGGTGAGGATGTTCTGTCGCTGGACGTCACCAACCTGCGGCGGCGCGTGGGCATGGTCTTCCAGCGGCCGAATCCGTTTCCGAAGTCGATTTTCGATAACGTAGCTTACGGTGTTCGCGTCAACGGGCTTTCGCGGGGCGTCCCGGTGCGCGAAGTGGTGGAAAAGAGTCTGCGGCGAGCGGCGCTTTGGGAGGAAGTGAAAGACAAGCTGCACGAATCGGCCGGCGCGCTTTCCGGGGGCCAGCAGCAGCGGCTGTGCATTGCGCGGGCACTCGCGGTGGATCCGGAGGTGCTTCTGCTCGACGAGCCTTGCTCGGCACTGGATCCGATCGCCACGGCCAAAATTGAAGATCTGCTGTTCACGCTGAAGGACGACTGCACCATCGTCATCGTCACGCACAACATGCAGCAAGCGGCGCGCGTGGCGGATAACACGGGCTTCTTTTTGCTGGGGAAATTGATCGAATTCGATCAGACCGAAGTGATCTTCAAAAACCCATCTACCAAGGAAACTGAGGATTACATCACGGGGCGGTTCGGATAGGAAAATATGGCATTGCGCCACTTCAGCATCGAGCTCGAAGAATTGCACGAACTGCTCCTGAAAATGGCCTCGCTGGTCGAATCATCCATTCGGCGGAGCGTGGAGTCGCTCGTGGAGCGCGACAAGGAACTCGCCAAGGCCGTGATGCGCGACGAACCGGCCATCAACCTGATGCAGGTGGAGGTGGATTCCAGGACAACGCGCCTGCTGGCCCTCAACCAGCCCGTGGCCAAGGATCTCCGCTTTTTGACGGCAACCCTGAAGATCAACACCGATCTGGAGAGGATGGGGGACCTCGCCGTCAACATCGCGGAACGCACTATCGATCTGCTCAGCCGGCCTCCGGTGAAACCGCTGATCGATATCCCGAAAATGGCGGCGCTGGTGGAGAGCATGCTGTTGCGGAGTCTGGATGCGTTCGTCAAGGTGGACGCGGATCTGGCGCAAACGATCCTGCCCGCCGACGACGAGGTGGATGCGCTCCGCGACAAGGTGTATACGGAACTGGTTGACTTGATGCAGCACGATCCGGCGGTGGTTCCGGGCGCGGTGGATTTGATTTTTGTGGCACGAAACCTGGAACGAATCGCCGACCATGCCACGAACATCGCCGAAGATGTGATATTCCTTGCTAAAGGGGTCGATGTTCGCCGTTCGGTTGTGCGACCGGCACTCGGATGAGAGGCGTGAGGCTGACGGACTACGATCGAGGAAAAGTACGTGCGCCACTTTATTGAAGAGCTGGAAGAGTTGCAGGGGCGGCTGCTGGAGATGGGCACCCTGGTGGAGTCAGCCATCCACACCAGCATTCTGGCGCTGACCGAGCGGAGTGAAGCACAGGCCCAGCAGGTACTGGGAAACGAAGACCGCATCAATCACCTGGAGATCGAGATCGACGAACTGGCGGTGCGCCTGCTGGCGCTGCAACAGCCCATGGCCAGGGACCTGCGCTTTCTCACGGCAGCGATCAAGATCAATACCGACCTGGAACGGATGGGCGACCTGGCGGTTAACATTGTCGAACGTGCTATCGCCCTGATGAACCGGCCACCAGTGAGACCGCTCGTTGACATTCCGCAGATGGCGCGCACAGTGGAATCGATGGTGCGGAAGAGCCTGGACGCATTTGTAAAGCGGGAGCCGGAACTGGCGCGCAGCGTGTTAACTTCCGATGACACGGTGGACCGTTTGCGGGATTCGATTCACAGCGAACTGATTTCCTTCATGCAGGAAGATCCCGATGCGATTCCGCAGGCGCTGGATCTGATCCTGGTGGCCAGGCACCTGGAGCGCATTGCAGACCACGCCACTAATATTGCCGAGGATACCCTCTTCCTGGTAAAGGGGGTAGATGTCAGGCATCACCTGGAACCTAACTTTTAACCTGATTTTACGGTACTTAGGTTAACTCCCCATGGCCCGAAATACCTGTTTGAAACAATTCTTGTCGAGAATGTCTTCAACACGTCATAAAGTTGAAACACACCCTCCTGTAAGAAGAGAGTATGAGATGCGACTTGCACGTCCATACTCGCCACTCGGGCATGTGCACCATACCCTTGCTGAACCGTGTGTGCCGCGAAAGTTACAGTGAACCGCAGCCGCTTTACGAAACTCTCAAGGGGCGCGGCATGGATTTGGTAACGGTTACGGATCACGATTCCATTGACGCCGTAGAACAGTTGCGGCGCCATCCCGATTTCTTCCTGAGTGAAGAGGTCACGGCCCTCACGCCCGGCGGCACGGAGTTGCACATTGGCGTCTATGACATCGAGGAACGGCATCACATCGAGATTCAACGGCGGCGGAAAGACCTGCCCGCTCTCAGCGCCTACCTCGGCGAGCAGGGGCTGTTCTACACCGTCAATCACGTTTACTCGAGCCTGACGGGGCGGCGCACGGGCCATGACTTTACGCTGTTCGCGCGCCACTTTTCGGGAATGGAAGTTCTGAACGGGCAGATTCCGGCGTTGAATAACCGCCGTGCGGTGGACCTGGCGGAAAACTGGGGCAAGGCTGGCATTGGCGGCAGTGACGCGCATACGCTGGCGGCGCTGGGCCGCACCTATACGCAAGTGAACGGAGCGCGGACCAAGCGGGAATTCCTGGATGGTTTGCGCGCGGGCCGGGCCACATCGCACGGCGAATCGGGCGGCTATTGGAAGCTGACGCGCGCGGTTTGGGAACTGGGCCTGGCCATGATGCGCGAGAACCGGTGGACGCTGTTGCTGCTGCCCTTGGCGGCGGCAGTGCCGCTCGTCACGCTGGCGAATTGCCTGCGCGAGTTCGCCTTCGTATCGCACTGGGCGCCGCGGGTGTGCCGGTCGCTGCCTGCGGTCTACAGCGCGAGCTGGATGGAGCCGCGGGAGTGTCCCGAGGAAGTGGGCTCATGAATCTTGCGCGGGCGGGATCGAACCTTTCGCGACCGGATCGTTTTTTGATGCAGCGGCTGAATCGCTGGCGCCCGCCGCGATGGTTTCGCGTGTGGATGCTGGCGGCGACTCGCGCGGGCGACGGCTGGTTATGGTGGTGCTGCACGTTCGCGGTGCTGGCGTCAAATGATGCGTCGAGTCACGCAGCGCTGGGAGCGGCTGCGTTGGCGGTAGTAGCCGGCATCTGCAGTTTCAAAGTGCTCAAGCGCACGGTAGGCCGCAAACGGCCCTGTGCGATTGAGCCGCATTGTTGGGCGACGGTTCTGCCGCCGGATCAATTTTCCTTCCCCTCCGGCCACTCAATCACAGCGTTCGCCGTGGCGGTTTCGCTGGGCACGTTCTATCCCGCCGCATTGCCGGTGCTGCTATTCTGCGCCGCGAGTGTGGCGGCATCGCGGGTGGTGCTGGGCATGCACTACCTGAGCGACGTCGTGGCGGGCTCAGCGCTGGGGGCGACGTTCGGGTACCTGGCGGCCGGGTTGTTTCGGTAGGGGAGAGTGTCTCGCGAACTACGGTTCGCCGATCTGCAATTTTCGGCGGTCTAGTTCCTCGTTATAGACTCTAGTCAGACGCTCAATTTGGTCCAACAAACCCACGGTAAGAATCTGTGGATTTAGTGCGCTGAGCTCCTCATCGGAGAGTCCTTGTAAGTGATTCCTCAAGTCGGCTTCGATCCGCGCATTGAAAATCTCTTTGTCCAAGATGCCTCGTGCTTCCAGACAGAAGTCACCGGGTACCATGACCTCGTACTGATATTCTGGCTGCGGTGCAACGCGGGGCGGATCAACCTGACGCAAGGAGATGTAGCACGGAATTCCTGCTGACTCCAACGCAGCACGGGCAAGATCGACTTCAGGGGCTGTGTCTCCCGGCAACGAGCTGAACGCACACGCGCAAGCGGCGTCGTCTAGCCAATCTGGCTTGGCTCCAGAGTCGACATTTGACGAGGCCCTTTTTCGGTTTGGCGGCTGGGAAGGGAGTGTTGCGGCAACGTCCGAATCGGGCGAGTATTCAAGTCCGTCCGAGACACTCAGTTGTCGGCGCGCCAGTTCCTCGTCGTAACACTTCTGCGCCTCTTCGACAAGTTCACTCCGGTCGAGCGCGAAGAGCGCTTCGTCAGAAAGCGAGGCGTAATGCTGCCGGAAATCCTCAAGATCTATTCGCACAGCAAGCTCCTTCGAGATAGCTACAATCAACGCGTCCCTACGCCGGGCTGAAAGGCGCCAATGAGCGTTATTCTGACATAGATGAGCTCATTCCGAGCGGCACGACATGCATCCTGAAGGTCGATCCACCTGGTCCGGGAGGTTAACGAAGTGGATTGACGACCTCCGCGGGCGCGAGAACCACCTCACATATGCGCTGAGCCTCGTGATTGGCGCGCTAGTCGGGCTGGTGGTGGTGGCGTTCATCCTCCTCACCGGGCGCCTCGCGGCGCGCATGTATCCGGCGGGAGGATCGGGCTGGCGGCGCATCCTGGTTCCAACGCTCGGCTCGCTGGGCACGGGCTTCCTGTTGTTTCGCTACTTCCCATACGCGCGGGGTAGCGGTATTCCGCAGACGAAGTTCGCGCTATTCATCAACGACGGCTACATCCGGTTTCGTACGGTGGTGGGCAAGTTCTTTTGCTGTTCGGCGTCGCTCGCGAGCGGCATCGCGCTGGGGCGCGAGGGGCCGTCGGTGCAGGTGGGCGCGGGCATCGCTTCGGTGATCGCGCGGAAACTGGGGCTCAACAAGGATCAAGTAAAAGCGCTCGTTCCCGTGGGCTGTTCGGCGGCGCTGGCGGCTGCGTTCAACACGCCGATTGCCGCGGTGCTATTTTCGCTCGAAGAGATTGTGGGCGACATGAACGCTCCCGTGCTGGGCTCGGTGGTGCTCAGCTCGGCGACATCCTGGATGGTGCTGCACCTGCTCTTGGGCGACGATCCGCTGTTCCACGCCCCCAGTTATCACCTGGTTCATCCGGTGGAGTTCGCGGTATACGGCGTGCTAGGCGTAGTGGGTGGCCTGGGCTCGGTCTGCTTCGTCAAGCTGCTGCTGGCGATTCGCGCGCGCTTTATGCGGTTTCCGAAGTGGACCACCTGGTTCCAGCCGGTGGCGGGCGGCCTGGGCTGCGGCCTGCTAGGGTTTTTCGTGCCCGGCGTTTTGGGCGTGGGGTACGACATTGTGGACAAGGTGCTGCACGGCGACTTGGTATTGCAGACGATCGTGCTGCTGGCGGTGCTCAAGCTGGTGGCTACGGCGCTCGCTTACGGGTCGGGCAACGCGGGCGGCATCTTCGGGCCAAGCCTGTTCATTGGTGCGATGATCGGCGGCGCGGTGGGCAGCGTGGCGCACGGATTGTTTCCGGGTTATACGGCCGGCCCCGGGGCCTACGCGCTCGTCGGCATGGGAACGGCGTTCGCGGGCATCATCCGCACGCCGCTCACTTCGGTCATCATGATTTTCGAGTTGACCAGGGATTACTCGATCATCGTGCCGCTGATGATTTCGAATCTGATCGCGTTCTACATTTCTTACAAATTGCAGAAAGACCCGATCTACGAGGCGCTCGCGCACCAGGATGGCGTGCACTTGCCGAGCACCGGCTCGCGTTCGCCGGACCGGCACATACGAGTGGAACAGGCAATGCGCGCCGCTCCAGCGATTTTCTCGCCGCAAACCAGCATCGGGGCGGCGGCGGAGCGTGTTCGTGATAGCGACCTGGATGCGTGGCCGGTAGCGGACAAAACGGGGCTGTTGGGCATGATTACCAAAGCGAAGCTCGAAGACGCGGTGGACCACGGTCTAACGGATAAGACACTGGCGGACCTGCTCGGCGCTGGTTTCCCCGCGCACCTTCCCGATGCGGACGAGTTTCCGCACGTGCACGTGGACCACGATCTGAGCCTGGCGATTGAACGCATGGGAGCGACCGGCGTCAACGTGCTGCCCGTGGTCAGCCGCGCCAGCCTGCGGCGGTTGATGGGTGTGGTGACGCTGCACGATGTGTTGCAGGTGTACGGCGTAGCGAAGGGGACAGGTGAGCCTGCTACGGCTTCACTGGATCCAGCCGTGTCCAATTCCCTTCCAACGCAACGTTCGGATTGAAAAACTCCGAGTTGCTGAGGATGTACTGGTCGCCGGCGCCGGCCCACGAATGCGCGTATTCGTTGCTGAGCTCGATCGTGTCGCCGGTGTTTGGATTGCGGAACGTTTGCACGCCGCGGATTGCCTGGTCCCACTCGTGGAATGCGCTGTCCTGCATCTTGCTGCGTGATTGGTAGCCCTGGTTCATCATGCGTGAGGTGTCCTGGGCATATTGCGTAGCGATCGCCGAACGCTGCATGGCGGCGCGTGAGTCATCCGCATTCATCTGCGCCATCACACCCGCGACACGGCTCTCCCACGCATGATCCACGTGGATCGTCGAGAGCACCGTCAGAAAGAACTTTTCCATGGACTGCAATTGGCCTTGCGGCGCGCGCATTGCGGTCACTAGATAGCCGCCGCAATCGTAATACATCGCCTGTCCCGCGCGGCCCGTCTGCATATTGAACGATGGGCCGGCCATGCCCGCGACCACGGTCTCCGCCGTCAGCCATTCCTCCACATTCTGGCCGCCCGCATTGTATTCCAGGCGCACCCGCGCCACATCGGCCCGTATCTGCCCACGAATCCCCTGGCGCGCCGCCATGTTCTCCTCCTCGCGCGCCTGCTGCTGCAACTGCTGCGCCATTTCCGTCATCGGCTCGGCACCAACGATGTTCGCGCCACGCCGCACACCCGGCACAACGTATCTTTTCAAGTATTCCGTGGCGTTCATGGGCGCCATCAGGTCGCACGATTTCCGGCCGTAGCGCGCGGTCTGCTGGGCGGACATTTGCAGCATACGCACCATTTGAGGATCGCCCGACCACTGCCAGTGATGATCGGGAAACATCTCAATCGCGAAGCGCCCGTCCGGACTCGTAGCGCGAAACGCGAGATGGACAATATCCAGATGGCATGCGGTGTTCTGGTTGTATTGCACGCTTCCCTGAAACTGCCAGTCGGTGGGGATTAGCAGCGTCAGTGCTTGCATGGGGCGTTCGAACCCGTGCTCGTCAACGACGGCGACTTTCTTCATCCGGTAGTAGCTGGCGTGGGTGGAGATCGGCTGCGGCGTGACACGCGCTGTAGCGGGAGCCGGCGCAGGGATAGGCGGCGCAACGGGCGCGGCGGGAACGGGTGGCGCGGGCGGCCTTCCAACCTCGGTAGAGCCGATTTGGAAGCTCTGTTCGATCTGATCGAGCGCGCTCTTGCTGCGCAGGAACTCCGCCTTCGTCGCGGAGATCATGAGCAGGTATGTGCGCCCTCCATCGCTCATGGCGATGAGCTTCAGGTTGGCATCGGCGCCTTGCGGGTTTACACCCGAATAGTTGGCAGACGTGGCGGCGTGGCCGCCAAGCTGCACATCACCCTCGCGAACTTTTGTAAAGCGGTGCCACTGCCCGCTGAACTGATGCGCGATGGCATCCATCGCCATGCCCGGATCACCGCCCGAGACGATCACGGTCAGATAAGCGCCGCCATTGCTGATCTGGATGCAGTCGGCATTGATCGGCGTGGCTCGCCAGCCCGACGGCACTTGCACCGCGAAGCGGCCCTGCGGATCGTGAAACGTCTTAGGCGTCTGAGCATACACAGAAACAAACGAAGTGATAACCAAAGTAAGGATGGCGCGGATTCGCATGTCGGGTTCCTAAGGGACAGTGGTCCCCCAGGATACTTATCGACCGTTTTTGCGGAGATGTGAGGGTGAAACTACGTGCAGAAAGCTGTGGGATGACTGATCCGCAGGGCTCGGCTCATGCAATGGCTTCGCGAATCCGTTCCATTACCTGGTCTAGTGATTGTGCCTGCGTGTGGCAGCCTGGGAGTTGCGGAACCGAAGCGACGTAAAGCCCCTCCTCATCCCGCTCAATAACGACATCAAATTGGCGCTGCAATGCGCCCTCCTGCCTTGACTATTGTAGAACGCCGCGTAGGCTTCACCTCACAATACCTGCAGCACCAAGCACTTCAGATAATGCGTCTCCGGCACCGTCAGCAATATCGGATGATCCTGCGCTTGTGTGCGCCGCTCGATGACGCGCAGTTCGCGGCCGGCGTCGAGCGCGGCTTGGGCCACAATCTCCAGCAGCATGGCCTCACTCAAGTGGTGGGAACAGGAACAGGTCACCAGAATTCCTCCGGGACCCAGCAGGCGCAGCGCACGCAGGTTGATCTCTTTGTATCCGCGCGCGGCCGCTTCTAGGTTCCGGCGCGACTTCGCGAAAGCCGGCGGGTCGAGCACGACGGTCGAGAACACGCGCTGCGCGGAAACGTAGCCGCCTAGAATTTCGAAGACATCCGCCTCGCGAAACTCCACGTTGGCGATGTTGTTTGCCTGCCGGTTGGCCTCGGCCGTGGCCAGCGCGGGTCCGCTTGAGTCAACGGCCTCCACAAACTCGCACTTCGCAGCTAAGTGTAGCGCGAAACCGCCGGTGGAAGTGAAACAATCGAGCGCTTTGCCCTTGGCGTAGCGCGCCGCGGCGACGTAATTTTCGCGCTGATCCAGAAAGATGCCGGTCTTCTGGCCTTCGAGGAGATCCGCGCGAAACGCCAGTCCGTTCATGTGGACCGTCAGTTCCGCCGGCGCGTCTCCGTACACCACGCCCGTCTCAAGCGGCAACTGTTCCAGCGTGCGCACGGCCACATCATTGCGTGCCACAATCCCGTGCGGGGCGAACAAGTCCACCAGCCCGGCGATGATCCAATCCTTCGCGGCGTCCATGCCTTGATCGAGCGTCTGGATGACGAGATACTCGCCGTAGCGGTCCACGACCAGGGCAGGGAGGCGGTCGCCTTCACCGTGCACCACGCGATACGCATCGGTATCGCGGACGACGCTGCGACGGTATTCATTGGCTTCTGCCAACCGCCGCCCGAAAAACTCCGGGCCGATCTCCTGAACTTCACGGGACAGCAGGCGCAGGCAGATTTGCGACGTGGCGCTGTAGTGCGCCATGCCGAGCGGGCGGCGGTGTGGATCGACCACCTTCACCACCGACCCCGGCGCGGCGTGATCGCGCTCCGTTACGTCGCTCGAGAAAACCCAGGAGTGCCCGGAGGCGATGCGGTTGGCGGCCTTGCGATTGACGCGAACTTCGGTCAACGCATCGCCTGCAACCGCGCAATGCGATCTTCTGTGGAGGGATGTGTCGAAAACATCTTCGTCAGGAACTGGCCGTTGAACGGCTGGATGATGAAAAGGTGCTGGGTTGCGGGCGTCGCTTCCATGGGAATCCGTTTCGAGTACGTGTCGAGCTTCTGCAATGCGGAAATCAGATTATAGGGCGTGCCGGTGTACTTCGCCGAGGCGGCGTCGGCATCGTATTCGCGCGTACGGGAAATCGCCATCTGGATGAGCATGGCGGCAATCGGCGCGAGAAAGATCATCAAGATGCCGGCCCAACCGCCGCCGTCATCATCGTCGTCGCGGCGCATGCCGCCGAAAATCATGGCCCATCGTGCCATGGATGCCAGCGCCGTGATGGCCGCCGCAATCGTGGCCGCCACCGAGCTGATCAGAATATCGCGATGCAGCACGTGGCCCAGCTCGTGCGCCACCACGCCTTCGATCTCGCGATCATCCATCACCTGCAAAATGCCGGCGGTGAACGCCACCGACGCATGCGCCGGGTTGCGGCCGGTGGCGAACGCGTTGGGTGAGGGGTCGGCAATCAGCCACAGCCTGGGCATGGGAAGGCTCATGCGCTGCGTGAGGTTTCGCACGATAGGCGCCACTCGCCGGTAAACTTCCGGGTTTTCCGTATCCGTCACCGGCTGGGCTGAGTAACTGGCCAGCGCGATTTTGTCGGAGAAAAAGTATCCGGCAAAGTTCATTACGACAGCCAGCGTGAGCCCGATGTAGATACCGTTGCGCCCGCCGAGCGCGCGGCCACCCACAATGAGCACGCCGCTGAGCAGGCCCAACAACAGAACAGTCTTGATGGTATTGGTGCCGTGCATGGTCTCCCCTATTGTGTCACGGTCTCCGGCACGCGCCGGGTGAATTCCAGCGCGTGCTTGGCGGCGTCGCCTTCCACCACCACCGTGTCGCCTTGCGAGAAGTCGCCGCTCAACAGCCGCAGCGAGAGCGGATCTTGAATCAGCCGCTGAATCGCGCGTCGCATCGGCCGCGCTCCGTAAGCCGGATCGTAGCCCTCGGCCATCAACACATCTTTGGCGCTCTGCGTCACCTCCAGGTGAATGCCCTTGGTTTCGAGCAATTTCGAAACGCGCCGGAGCTGGATGTCGATGATCAGCGCCAGATGCTGCTTGCTGAGCGGGTTGAACACGATAATGTCATCCACGCGATTGAGAAACTCGGGCCGGAAGGTTCGGCGCAGCGCTTCCAATAGCGACTTGCGCGTGTCCTCATTTCCGCCGTGCTTGGCGTTGACCGAGAATCCAATTGATGCGTTATCGCGGATCTCATTCGACCCCACGTTCGAGGTCATGATGATCACGGTGTTGCGGAAGTTGACCGTGCGGCCCTGGCCATCGGTGAGCCGCCCGTCGTCGAGAATCTGGAGCAGGGTATTGAATACATCCGGATGCGCCTTCTCGATTTCGTCGAACAGCACCACCGAGTATGGCTTGCGCCGCACGTACTCGCTCAACTGGCCGCCCTCTTCGTAGCCCACATATCCCGGCGGGGCACCGATCATGCGGGACACGGCGTGCTTCTCCATGTACTCCGACATGTCGATGCGGATCATGGCCTTTTCGTCGTCGAAAAGAAACTCCGCCAGTGCACGGGCCAGCTCGGTTTTTCCCACGCCCGTTGGGCCCAGGAAAATGAAGCTGCCGATCGGCCGGTTGGGATCGGCCAGCCCCGCGCGATTGCGCCGGATGGCGTTCGAAACCAGCCGCACCGCTTCGTCCTGGCCCACCAGCCGCTCGCGCAGCCGGTCTTCCATGTGCACCAGTTTCTGAATTTCGCCTTCCAGCATGCGCGTCACCGGAATGCCCGTCCACTTAGCCACGATGCGTGCGATGTCTTCTTCGTCGATCTCTTCCTTCAGCAGACCGCTATTGGCCTTGATGAGTTCCAACTCTTTGGTGGCTGCTTCGAGATCTTTCTCAAGCTGAGCGAGCGAGCCGTAGCGCAATTGCGCCGCCTTTTCCCAGTCGCCGGCACGCGTGGCTTTCTCTTCTTCCTGGCGCACTTTATCCTGGGCTTCTTTCAGTTCGCGAACGCGGTGGATCGCAGTTTTCTCGCGATTCCATCGCTCTTTGAGTGTGGCCGACTCAGCGCGGACTTTTTCCAGTTCATTCTCGACCGCGCGCAGCCGCTCCCTGGAGGCGTGGTCGCTTTCCCGGTTGAGCGCCTGGCGTTCGATTTCGAGTTGCGTGATGCGCCGGTCTACCTGGTCCAGTTCAGTGGGCATGGAGCCGATTTCGATGCGCAGCGCCGCGCCGGCTTCGTCGATCAAGTCGATGGCCTTATCCGGCAGGAAGCGGTCCGTGATGTAGCGGTTTGAGAGCACTGCCGCCGCCACAATGGCCGAATCCTTGATGCGCACGCCGTGGTGGATTTCGATCTTTTCCTTGAGGCCGCGCAGAATCGCGATCGTATCGTCCACCGTCGGTTCTCCCACCATGACGGTCTGGAAACGCCGCGCCAACGCAGCGTCTTTCTCGACATACTTGCGGTATTCATTCAGCGTGGTGGCGCCGATGCAGCGCAACTCGCCGCGCGCCAATGCCGGTTTCAGCATGTTGGCCGCGTCGATCGCGCCCTCGGCCGAGCCCGCGCCCACCAGCGTGTGCAGCTCATCGATGAAGCAGATGATTTCGCCATTCGAATCCGTGATTTCCTTCAGCACGGCTTTAAGCCGGTCCTCGAACTCGCCGCGGAATTTGGTGCCCGCCACCATCGAGCCGAGATTCAGCGAGACCAGGCGCTTGTTGCGCAACAGATCGGGCACGTCACCATTGATGATGCGTTGCGCCAGACCCTCGACTATCGCGGTCTTGCCCACGCCCGGTTCGCCGATCAGCACAGGATTGTTCTTGGTCCTGCGGCTCAGCACCTGCATCACGCGGCGGATCTCGTCGTTGCGTCCGATCACCGGATCGAGCTTGCCCTTGCGCGCCTGGTCGGTCAGATCGACGGCGTAGCGCTCGAGCGCTTGGTACTTCGATTCCGGATTCTGGTCCGTGATCCTCTGCGAGCCGCGCACCGAGACCAGCGCTTTCAAAATCGCATCGTAAGTAGCGCCCGCGCGGTTGAGGAGCTGTCCGGCCGGCTCGTGCTTCTGCTGCGCGATCGCCAGCAGCAGATGTTCGGTCGAAACAAACTCGTCTTTGAATTTTTCGGCTTCCTCGAACGCGCGCTCGAACACCTGGTTCAGGGCAGGGGCTATGTACGCGCCCGGGCCCGCGCCCGATCCGGAAACCTTGGGAATCGCGTCGAGCAGGCGCTCGGCTTCGAGCACGATGGCGTCCGGGTGCACGTCACACTTTTCCAGTACTGGCCGCACGATGCCCTCGCGCTCGCTTGCCAGCGCGATCAACAAATGCACTGGCGTGAGCGCCTGGTGCTGGTGCTTTTCGGAAACAGATTGTGCCTGCTGAACCGCTTCCTGCGCTTTCTGTGTCAACTTGTCAAATCGAAACAATGGGTACCTGCTTTCCAAAAAACGAACCGGGGCGCAAGCCTTTCGGGCGCCCCGGCACGCACTTACCTGTTAGATGCCTGAAGGTTACTGTTTGACTTCAACCTTCACCTGTTTGGGTTTGGCGGTTTCCTTCTTGGGCAGTTTGATGGTCAGAACGCCATTCTTATAGTCTGCCGAAACCTTTTCAGTGTCCACCGAGCTGGGCACGGCGAAGCTCCGCATGAAGCTGCCGTAGCTGCGTTCGATGCGATGGTAGCCTTTCTCGCTCGCCTCTTGTTCGAAGCGGCGCTCGCCCTTGATCGATAGCGTTTGGTTCTCGACGCGGACGTCGATGTCCTCAAGCTTCATGCCGGGCAAATCGGCCTTGAGAACCAGGTCATTCTCGGTCTCCAGGATATCCACAGGAGGCGACCAGGGCCGGCCAGTGCGAGGCTCGCTCATCAGCCGGGTCACCGCATCCTCGAAAAAGCGAAGGCTGGCGAGGGGGTCATGCTGTAACGACATTGGTTTTAAGTCTCCTTTGCAAAATCTAAACACAATAGAAGCATAAAATATGAGCAACACTTTGTCAAGTATCTTGAAATGAATTTAGATCTCCATTGTCTTCAATGGATTACATGCAAAATAGAATGGTGCCGATGGCCGCTCCGGCGTAAACTGGAAGCACTCTTATGAATCTGAACCGCCGAGAACTCCTCACCGGCTCCCTAGGTCTATTGGCGTCGGCCTGTTCACCGGTGACTCGAGGCCACGGCTTGGCCCGGTTTGACGCCCAGGTGGACCGGCTGATCCGGACGCTATCGCTCGATGAAAAGATTGGGCAGATGACCCAGCCGGACCAGATGTATTTGAAGAACTTGGACGCTATCGAGCGCTACCATCTGGGGTCGATTTTGAGTGGCGGCGATTCGGACCCGAAGTCCGGGAACGACCTCACGTCCTGGACGGATCTGTACGACCATTTTCAATCGCGTGCGCTGGCCACCAAGCGGCGGATTCCGCTGCTTTACGGGGTCGACGCGCTGCACGGTCACAACAACGTGATCGGGGCGGTGATTTTTCCGCACAATATCGGCCTGGGCTGCACACGGGACGCGCGCCTGGTGGAGCAGGCCGCGCGGATTACGGCGGAGGAAGTTCGCGCGACTGGCATACAGTGGGCGTTCGCGCCGTGTGTCACGGTCCCGCAGGACATCCGGTGGGGCCGGACATACGAGGGTTATAGCGAGTCGGCTGACGTGGTGCAAGTGCTTGGTGCTGCGGCTGTTCGTGGATTGCAGGGGAAGGCGCTGGACGATCCGCTCTCAGTGGCCGCCTGCGCGAAGCACTTCGTGGGTGACGGGGGAACTACGTTTGGCACGGGTGTCGACGGGCATCCGTTGGACCAGGGAGACACGCGTGTCGACGAGGCCACGCTGCGCAAGATACATCTGCCCGGCTACGTCACGGCGATTCAGGCGGGGGTTGCGACCATCATGCCGTCTTATAGCGGCTGGAACGGGCAAAAGTGTTCCGGCCACCGCAAGCTGTTGACGGACCTTCTGAAAAAAGAGCTGGGTTTCGATGGCTTCCTGATCTCTGATTACAATGCGCTCGACGAATTACCCGGGAGCCACCGGGAGCAGATTGCGCAGTCCATCAACGCGGGGATGGACATGGTGATGGTGCCGGAGCGCTACGAGGAGTTCTTCAACACGCTGCGCGATCTGGTGGACAAAGGCGAGGTACCGATGGCGCGCATCGATGACGCGGTGACCCGCGTACTCCGCGTGAAGTTCGCCATGGGGTTGATGGACGCGAAGCGGCAGCAACTGGCGGATCGCGGCCTGCACAAGACATTCGGATCGGCGGAACACCGCGCGGCGGCGCGGGAGTGCGTGCGGCGATCGCTGGTTCTGCTGAAGAACGAAAAGCACGTGCTGCCGCTGGCGAAGAACGCAGCCCGGATTCACGTGGTAGGAAAGTCCGCGGACGATATTGGCAACCAATGCGGCGGATGGACGATCACCTGGCAAGGCAAAAGCGGCGCTCCGACTCAGGGCACGACCATTCTGGCGGCGATTCGCAAGGCAGTGTCTTCGGGCGCGCAGGTGACACATTCGGCCGATGGCAGCGGCGCGGCCGGGGCGACGGTGGGGATCGCGGTGATCGGTGAGACTCCGTATGCGGAAATGCAGGGAGACCGCACCAGCCTGGCGCTCGAAGCCGAGGATGTGGCGGTGGTGGAGAAGATGAAGAGCGCAGGGATTCCGGTGGTCGTTGTGCTGATTTCCGGAAGGCCGATGATCATCGAGAGTGTGTTGCAGAAGGCCGACGCCGTCATCGCTGCGTGGCTGCCGGGCAGCGAAGGCGATGGCGTGGCCGACGTGCTGTTCGGAGACCACAAGCCTTCGGGGAAACTCTCGTTTACCTGGCCCAGCCGGGAGGCCACGAGTTTCGCGCGCAGCGATCCTGGCTACAAGACGCTGTTTCCGTTCGGGTACGGGCTGAGCTACTAGGGCAGCGGGCTTCTCCACTGCGGTAACCTGCGCTCGCCGCGTTTCGTCGGATCTCCTAAGGATTATTGTGCAAACTCAGGAGATTCCTTCCATTTCAAGGCGGTCGCTGCTCGTTTCCGCGGCAGCGTTGCTGCCGGCAAGCAAGTGGTTGCGCGCGCAGGATCAGACGACCTTTTCGACCGACGTCAAGGTGGTGAATGTGTTCGCGACGGTCCGCGACAAGAAGGGGCAGATCGTCAAGAACCTGACCAAGGACGATTTCGCGCTGGAGGAGGACACTCATCCGCAGACCATCCGCTATTTCTCGCGGGAGATCGATCTGCCGCTCACGCTCGGCCTGCTGGTGGATACGAGCATGAGCCAGCGGCGCGTGCTGGGCGAGGAGCGCAGCGCCAGCTACAAGTTTTTCGACCAGGTACTGCGCCCGGACAAAGACATGGCGTTCGTGATTCACTTCGACCGCGAAGTGGAGCTGCTCAAGGACCTGACGTCGTCGAAGAAGGATCTGGACGCAGGGCTCGACCAACTGGACACGCCGCAAATGCAATCGCGCGACCAGGGTGGCGGGGGCGGAGGTGGCGACAACGGCGGGTATCCGGGCGGCCGAGGCGGTGGTGGACGCCGCGGTGGCGGGGGTGGAGGAACCCTGCTGTACGATGCCATTCTGCTGTCTTCCAACGAAATCATGAAGAAGCAGCACGGGCGGAAAGCGGTGATTCTGCTTACCGATGGCGTAGACCGGAACAGCAAAACGCCGCTCACCGGCGCCATCGAATCCGCGCAACGTGCCGATACCCTGGTGTACTCCATTCTGTTTAAGGGCCCGGAGGAATACGGGGGCGGGTTTGGCGGGCCGGGCATGGGCCGTCGCCACGGGGGAGGCGGACGGTTTCCGCAACAGCAGCGGTCTGATGGAAAGAAGATTCTGGAGCAAATCTCAAAAGAGACGGGCGGTGCATTTTTCGAGGTTTCCAAGAAGCAGCCGATCGAAAAGATCTACGATCAAATTCAAGAAGAACTGCGCAGCCAGTACAACCTGGGGTACACCTCAGACCAAACCAACGCAGGTGCCGGGTTTCGCAAAATCACGCTGACGGCAAAAGAGAAGGGACTGGTGGTGCAGGCTAGGGACGGGTACTACGCGGAGAAGTAGGGGCCGGTAGAGGTCCGGCCCCGTGCAGGTTGCTTAGCGGCGAAATCCGCGGCCGCCGTAGAATCCACGACCATAGAACCCGCCGTAATATCCGCGGCCAAAATAGAAGCTCGGTCCCCACCACCCGATGCCGCCCCAATAGTACGGATAATACGGGTAGCCGTAATAGCCGTAACCATAGTAGGGGGCCGGAGGAGGAGCAGCGTAGCCGTAGCCCGCTCCGTATTGTGGCGGACCTTGCGCATTATACGGCCGGTCGTACTCGTTTGGATCCACGTAGCGGAACGCATACGGGGCGCGCTCGGTGGAAATAGTGACCGGCTGCTCGATCTGGAAAGTCAGGACTGATTCCGGATAGATGACCGTTGGGCGGCCACGCGTTAGCAACACACCGATGGTCCCGACGATGAGGCCCGCGCCCGCGCCGACACCGGCTCCGACGCCACCGTTGACGCCAGCGCCAATCGCGGCACCGACGGCCGTGGTTCCCGCCACGCCCGCGACGTCACGGCCGACCGAAGTCTGACCGTTGCGCGTGAGCAACTGCGACTTGATGGGCAACTGTTGGCCATCCACCAGCGTCAAGTCGGTCAACTGAACAACAAGCCTGGAGACGCCTTCCACGCGGCCCGCTTTCTGCGCTTCCGCCACGCGGCCACCGATGGTTTGCCCGCGCTGCGCTACTACGACACCGTCAACAACGATGGGCCGGACCAGTGTGGCCATGAACGCATCACCGGGCTGGTTGTGATCGGACGACAGCGGCTGGTTAACGCGCACCGTCACGTAGGTGCCTTGCTTAATGGTCAACTGCGCCGGTATGGGAGGCATCGGCGGGCCAGACGGCTGGTTCGGATCGGAACGCTGGCCCTGCTGCGAATAGTCCGGGTATGCGGCATAGTTGGGCCGGGTGGCAAAGGTGGGCTGCTGTGGCACCTGGTCGGGCGCCGGATCGGAAGCGCGCCGCCATCCACCGTCGGGCGTGGGTGCGGGGCTCTGTTGCTGCTGCGCATCGGGCGGCGGTGCGGGCTGGTCCTGCGAGTCCTGTGCGAACGCCAGACTGAAGGCGGTTAACGAACTCAAGGCGATAAAACTGATCGTGCGGGTCATGGGATGGGTCCTCATAATTACTGCTTCATTGCTCTCGACGTACTTTCTAATGCATCTGTTTCGCCATCCGTGATTTACTTTCAACTTATTGATAATGAAGGCCAGAAATTAGATGGATTCTGGCCGGAATGCACCGTGGCTGGTGCTTTTCGGCCAGTGATTCAGTTTACGTCCGGCCGTGCAGCAGGAGATGCAGACGGGCGCCAGGAAGTTTCGGTTCAAGGACCCGGAAGCCGTTGAAGTCCGAGATGCACGGTTGAGCTCCCAACTGCTCACAGGTGTAGCTGGTTGTGATCCCGAGAGCGCGCATGCCAGCGGCGTGCGCTGCCTGGATACCGGCCGGGGTATCCTCGATGACCAGGCATTCGGCTGGCGCTGCGTGCAGCAGACTGGCGGCACGAAGAACACCTTCGGGGTGTGGCTTGCCGTGATGGACGTCATCGGCGGAAACTACAACAGCGGGTAATGCCAAGCCCGCGCACTCCATCCGCACCTCGGCCAGGCGGCGCGGAGCAGACGTCACCAGCGCCCAGGAGTTCGGAGGAAGTGCGCGCAAGAGAGCGGAGGCGCCATCCACGGCGCGGATGCCCTCGAGATCCACCAACTCCTGTTCGCCGAACCACGCGAATTCCTCTTCAGTGGCCAGATGGGGAGCAACCTCGCGAATGGTCTCAATCGTTCTTCGGCCGTGCGAGACCGTGAGGATGGACTCCGGGTCCAGGCCGTGGCGCTCAGCCCAGCGTGTCCATAAGCGCTCGTCGTGCGCCATGGAATCGATGAGAGTGCCGTCCATGTCGAACAGGACGGCGGCGCCTTGGAATTCGAAGAGAAGGTTGACACTCATGAGCCGCTAGAATTGGGGGAGTGAGTTCCGACTGGAATCCTTTACTGTATCAATCGAGCCACGCGTTTGTTTGGGAGTACGGGAAGGGGCTGATTGAGTTGCTCGCGCCGCAAGCCGGCGAGCGCGTGCTGGACGTGGGTTGCGGCACTGGGCAACTGACGGCGGAGATAGCGCGTGCAGGGGCGGAGGTGGTGGGGATCGACAACTCGCCCGCGATGATTGAGCAGGCGCGCGGGAATTTCCCAGGGCTGCGATTCGAGGTGGCCGATGTTACCGGGATGCTGTATCGCGAGGAGTTCGATGCGGTATTTTCGAACGCCGTACTGCACTGGGTGCGCGAGGCCGATGCCGCGGCCGGTGCAATCGCGCGAGCGCTCAAGCCCGGAGGACGGTTCGTGGCGGAATTCGGCGGACACGGAAATACGAGGGCGCTGCTGAGTGCGGTGTATGGATCGATGGAGGCGCTGGGGATTACGCAGCCGGAGAAGTACAATCCGTGGTTCTATCCGACGATTGGCGAGTATGCAGCGGCGCTCGAAGGCGGTGAACAGGGGTTGGCGAACTGGCTCGGGATGTTCGCCTCGCGGCTGACGGCGCCGGTGCCGGACGAGCGACGGGAGGAATTTCAGCGGCTGGTGGAGCAGCATGGGTCGTCCGGCCTGTGGCGGGAAGGGAAGTGGTGGGTGGATTACCGGAGGTTGAGAGTGGTGGGGCGGAGGGCTGGATAGGAATCGCACGAGCGAGCCCTCGGCCAGCATCACGATTCGCTTAGCCACAAGGTAGCGCTGCCTCCGGCGGCGCCGGATTGAACAGGCTGTGACTCTCGGTGGGGCGAGACGGCTGGGTTTCGGGGGCGAATTTCGTGGATCAGGCTATGCTGCAAACAAATGGGTTGACCGTTAGTCACAGGCCAGTGCAGGGTTCACAGATGCCATGTGTGATTGAGAAAGGCTCTGTCAGATCCGGCTCCGTGAAAAGCGACTCGATATCCTTCCAGAGCGGCGATTTCGTGGGAAAGCGATAGGCCTTACAGAAGCTGCACATCGCGATGAGGGCGTTTGAGCCCGGCGTAGGTTGCGGCAGGGGATGTTGGCGCTTGGTCTCGCGGGTAATGATGGAATCGTACCGCAGCAAATCGCCATCCCGGCTGATGATCATCTGCATTTCGCGCCTAAGCCAAGCGCTATCACAGCGAAAAGGAAACTCTATGGTCTTGCCGGTTTGAAAAACCCGCGCATGCATTGTGTGGAATACAAACTGGACACCCTCACCCTCAATGAAGGAGAATAGGTTGCTGCCGATGACTTGAGACTCCTGACAGCGATGAGAAAGATCGCCATCTTGGCCCAACCATGTGTCCCACGGGCCGGCGATTCTCACGATGGTTTCGCTGGAATTAATCCAGTAGCTCAACTTCACATGTTCGGCAACGCTGGCGCATTTTAGCACCCGGTCTACTTCTCTTCTTCGCCCTCTGCTTCTTCCGGCTCGCGGCCTTCGCGCTGGGCTTTCATGCGTTCTTCGCGGCGCTTGGCGCGATCGGCGGCGCGTTTCACCAGTTCAGAACCGACCAGCTCGATCATGGCCTGCTCGGCGCCGTCACCTTTGCGGAAGCCGAGGCGCACGATGCGCGTGTAGCCGCCCGAGCGCTGGCCGAAGCGCGTGCCCAGCGTGTCGAACAGCTTCTTCACCGATGCCGGCGTTTCGAGAAACGCGGCGGCCTGGCGGCGGGTGTGCAGCGTGTCACGCTTAGCGAGCGTGATCATACGGTCCACCAGCGGCTTGATCGCTTTGGCTTTGGGAACGGTGGTGATGACGCGCTCCTGCTCAATGACACTCGTCACCAATCCCTTGAGCAGGGAATTGCGGGAGCCGATGTCCCGTTTGAGTTTATAACCGCCTCGTCTGTGTCTCATGGATACCCTTACTCACCCGGCTGTTCCGGCTCGTAATCCTCATCGGGAAGGACTTCGGGCAACGATCCGGGCGCTGGCGGCGGAGGCGCGACCAGGCGGCCGTGGGCGTCGACCTTCATACCCAGCGACAGGCCCATGTTGGCGAGAATCTCTTTGATCTCGTTGAGCGACTTGCGGCCAAAATTCTTGGTGCGCAGCATTTCGGCTTCGGTTTTCTGCACAAGCTCGCCGATGGTCTGAATGTTGGCGTTCTTGAGGCAGTTGTAAGACCGCACGCTGAGCTCGAGTTCTTCGACCGAGCGGTTCAACTGCTCGCCCATCTTGTCGAGCGAGCGCTCGGCGGTGTCCTCGGTGGTTTCGGGCAGCTCCTCGAAGTTGATGAAGATCGACATGTGATCTTTGAGCAGCTTGGCGGCGTAGCCGATGGCGTCTTGCGGCGAGACCGCGCCGTTGGTCCAGACTTCGAGCGTCAGCTTGTCGTAATCGGTCATCTGGCCGAGACGCGCGGCCTCGACAGTGAAATTCACTTTGCGGACCGGCGAATGCACGGAGTCGATGGGGATGTAGCCGAGCGCGAGGTCCTCATCAAAATTCTTGTCGGCGCTCACATAGCCGCGGCTGGTTTTGAGACGCATCTCAATGCTGAGCTTGCCGCCCTCGCCCACGGTGGCGATGTGCAGGTTGCGGTCGAGCACTTCGACATCCTGGTCAGTTTGGATCTGGCCGCTGAAAACTTCGCCGGCCTGATCGGCGGTGAGGCGGACGGTTTTGACGCCCTCGCTCATGATCTTGAAAGGAATCTGTTTGAGGTTGAGGATGATGTCGGTGGCGTCTTCGACCACGCCGGGGATGGGGCTGAATTCGTGCTCGACGCCTTCAATGCGGACGGCAGTGATGGCCGCACCCTCGATGGAGCTGAGTAGCACGCGCCGCAGGCCGTTGCCGATGGTGGTGCCGAAGCCGCGCTGGAAAGGTTGGGCCGTGAACATGCCATACCGGTCGGTGAGCGTTTCGGTATTGGCAACTAATCTTTTGGGTTTTTGAAAACCTTTGAACATAGTTTTTGGTCCCTCAAATACTCGTTACTTCGAGTACAACTCCACAATGAGCTGCTCGTTAATCTGAATCTGCACCAGTTCGTCGCGCTTGGGCAGGCCGGTAATCTTACCGTGGAGATTTTCGCGGTCCACATCCATCCAGCCGGGCGCGGGAGCATGCGCGGTCGCGTCGCGGGCGGCGAGGATGGTCGGATTTTCACGGCTGGATTCGCGCACGGCGACCTCGTCGCCGATCTTCACCTGGAATGACGGGATATTTACCTTGCGTCCGTTCACCTGGATGTGGCCATGGTGGACCACCTGGCGCGCTTGCGCACGGCTGGTTCCGAGACCCATGCGGTAAACGACATTGTCGAGCCGGCGCTCGAGCCCGGCGAACAGGTTCTCGCCGGTGATGCCCTTCTGGTGCGCGGCTTTTTCGAAACCATTGCGGAACTGGGTTTCCAGCAGGCCATACACACGGCGCATCTTTTGTTTTTCGCGGAGTTGCAGGCCGTAGCCCACCAGCTTCGCCTTACGGTCCTTGCCATGCTGTCCGGGAACGAAGTTGCGCTTTTCGATGGCGCACTTCTCACTGTGACAGCGCTCGCCTTTCAAGAATAGCTTCATGCCCTCGCGCCGGCACAGCCGGCAAACAGGGCCTCGATAACGTGCCAATGTTCCTCCTTACCTCTTCACTTCAGGTGCAGTTTACAGTCCGGCACCCGGACCTTCGTCCTGCTTAAAAACAGGTTCCAGGTGTTAGGTGCTAGGTGTTAGCGACCAAATACCTGGAGCCTCGCTTGCTTCTCTACACACGTCTTTTCTTCGGCGGTCGGCAGCCGTTGTGCGGGATGGGTGTCGCGTCCTTGATGTTGCGGACTTCCAACCCGGCCGTTGAGAGCGCGCGCACCGCCGATTCGCGGCCCGAACCCGGACCACTGATGCGCACTTCCACGGTTCGCAAACCGGTTTCCGACGCTTTGTTAGCCGCGGTGAGCGCAGCCTGCTGCGCGGCGAACGGTGTTCCCTTGCGCGACCCACGAAAGCCAAGCGAGCCAGCGCTTGACCAGGAGAGCGTGTGGCCTTCCTGATCGGCGATGGTCACGATAGTGTTGTTGAACGTTGCCTGGATGTGCACGATGCCCGAATGGACAATGCGCTTTTCCTTCTTCTTGAAACTCTTCTTCTTAGTGGGTTTGGCTTTCTGGTCAGCTTTGGCCATAGGATTATGTCTTCGACGCCGCTTTCTTCTTGTTGGCCACTGTTCCCCGGCGCGGTCCCTTGCGTGTACGCGCGTTGGTGTGAGTCCGCTGGCCGCGCACCGGCAGGCTGCGGCGGTGCCGCAGGCCGCGGTAAGAGCCCATCTCGATGTGGCGCTTGATGTTCATCGAGATTTCCTTGCGCAGATCGCCTTCCACGGCGCCTTCCTCTTCGAGGATCTGGCGCACGCGGTTGACCTCGTCTTCGGTGAGGTCGCCCACTTTCTTGTCGAATTCGATCCCGGCCCGGTGGAGCAGGGAACGGGAACGGCTGCGGCCGATGCCGTAGATGTATGTGAGGCCGATTTCCGCTCTCTTTTTGGGCGGCAGATCCACGCCCGCAATACGTGCCATAACTCTCTCCTATCCCTGGCGCTGCTTATGTTTCGGATTCGGGCAGATGACCCGCACCACGCCGTTGCGATGGATCACCTTGCACTTGTCGCAAATCTTTTTGACCGAGGCTCGTACTTTCATAGTTTCTTCAATATCCGCCCGCGCGTTATGTCCTGGGCTGCTAACTCGACTTCCACTTTGTCGCCCGCGACCAGCCGCACGAAATTGCGTTCCGCCATTCCCACCGCATGGGCCAGAACCTGCCGGCCCTTCCCTAAATCCACTCGAAAAACCAGTTGTGGTAACTCTTCCACAACCAACCCCTGGCACCTGGCACCTAGGGTCTCGTCAATACCCATGGCCCGTTGGACGTGACCGCTACGCAATGCTCGAAATGCGCCGAGTTTGAGCCGTCTTTCGTCACCGCCGTCCACTTGTCGCTCAACACCTTGGCGTCCGGCTTGCCGGCGTTCACCATGGGCTCGATGGCGAGCACCATGCCTTCCTTTAAACGCGGATTTTCATTCTTGCGGTCCACATAATTGGGAACCTGCGGTTCCTCGTGCAGGTGCGTTCCAATGCCGTGTCCCACGTACTCGCGCACCACCGAATATCCATTCGAAACGACGTGCTTCTCGACGGTGGCGCAAATGTCGAAAAGCCGGTTGCCAGCGCGTACCTGCTGGATTGCCAGCTCGAGCGATTCTTCGGTCACCTTCAACAGCCGCTTGGTCTCTTCGCTCAACTCACCGACTCCGACGGTAATGGCGGAATCGCCGTAATAGCCTTCTAACTCCACGCCAGTGTCGAGCGAAACGATATCGCCTGCCTTCAAAACCCGTTTCGGCGACGGCATGCCATGCACGATCTCGCTATTGACTGAAGTGCAGAGCACGTATTTAAATGGTTCGCCCGCCGCGGGCACATAATAACCCTTAAACGCCGACCGCGCGCCCGCATCCGCCACCATGCGTTCCGCCGCGACCTCCAGATCATAAGTGCTGATGCCTTCCTTGACCATGTCACCCAGTTTATGCAGAATCTCGTACACCAAAAGACCACTGCGCCGCATTTTCTCCAGTTCCGCGGCCGTCTTGCGAATGATCATGGTTTCCGAATTAGAACCTCGATTTTCCGGAACACTGCTTCCGGAGTTTCATGGCTAGCATCAACGTCGTACAGCCTTTTCCCTTTTTCCCGAAAATACTCAATCAGCGGCCGGGTTTGGCTCTCATAAGCCTCCAACCGCTGGCGAATCACTTCCTCGCGATCATCATCACGAACAATCAGCGCTGCGCCTTCCAGGTCGCACACACCCGCAACTTTGGGCGGTTTTGACGTCTCGTTGTACAAGGTGCCGCACACAGGACACTGCCTGCGTCCGGTCAGGCGAGCGATAATTACATTGTAATCCACAACGAGGTGGATCACCACTGCATCCCATCCTTTGGCTTCCAGCATGCCACACAGCGTCTCCGCCTGAGCCCGCGTGCGCGGGTAACCGTCCAGAATGAACCCCCGGGCGGCATCGGGCTGTGCCAGGCGCTCTTCCACCAGCCGGTTGACCACTTCATCCCTCACCAGGATTCCGGCTTTCATCTTGGCCTCGACCTTGGTACCCACCGCAAGACCCTTACGGACATGCTCCCGCAGCATGTCTCCGGTGGAAATCTGGGGAATGCCTAACGTCTTGACCAGCAGCTTGGACTGGGTACCTTTGCCCGAGCCTGGCGGCCCGAACAGAATCAGAGCTAACGGGGCTTGGGATTTGGGATTTGGGGTTTGGTCATACCCGCTGTCCGTCAGCACGCCGCCGTTCTTAACCTGACTCTTTCGCGCCAAATCCTAAATCCCAAATCCCGCTTTTTAGAACGTGCTTCTGCGGCCGCGAATGCGTCCAGCACGCGGCGTGAAGCCCTCGTAGTGGCGCATGATCAATTGCGCCTCAACCTGGTTGATGGTGTCCATGGCCACGCCGACCACGATGAGCAGCGAGGTGCCGCCGAAATAGAAAGTCACGTTCAGGCCGTCCAGCAGGAAGCGTGGGAAGTACGTGTCAATCCAGTTGCCGATCAGGGGCAAGTGTTGCAGGTGGATGCCAGAAATCATGATGTCGGGGATCAGGCAGAGGATCGAGAGATAAATGCCGCCCACCACCGTGATCTTGGTCAGGATGGTGTTCATATATTCGGCGGTGTAGCGGCCTGGACGGATGCCGGGAATGAAGCCGCCGTACTTGCGCATGTTATCCGCCGCTTCGTTCGGATTGAAAATAATCGAGACGTAGAAGAAGCAGAAGAAGATGATGCCCATCACGAACAGGACAACGTAAAGCGGTTCGCCGTGCTGGATGCTGAACAGCATGCCGCTCAGCCATTTGCTGTTCTGCACCATGGGTAGCTGACGCAAAGTCTGAGGAAAGGCGAGTATCGAGGACGCGAAAATCACGGGAATTACGCCGCCGGCATTTACTTTGAGCGGCATGTGGGTGGATTGGCCGCCCATGACGCGCCGGCCCACAACGCGCTTGGCGTATTGCACCGGGATGCGGCGCTCACCGCGCTCCACGAGCACGATAAACGCCACCACCGCCACCATCATCACCAGGATGAAGCCGAGCTGGATGGCCGTCCATTCCTTAGTCACAAAAACGTTCTGGTAGATATTCTGGATGGCATTCGGCAGGCCGACGACGATGCCCGCGAAAATGATGAGCGACATGCCGTTACCGATGCCGCGATCGGTAATCTGCTCACCCAGCCACATAATAAACGCCGTGCCGGTGGTGAGCGAGAGAATGGTCATCAGCACGAACCCGATGCCCGGATTGAGCACCACGTTGCCTTGCATGGCCTGCAAGCCGGTGGCGATACCGAACGACTGGATGATTGCCAGGATGACCGTCAGGTAGCGCGTCCATTGTGTGATTTTGCGCCGGCCGAGTTCGCCTTCCTTCTGCAGCTTTTCGAGCGTGGGGACCACCACGGTCAACAATTGCAGAATAATCGAGGCCGTGATGTAGGGCATGATGCCCAATGCGAAGATGGTCAGCTTCCGGATGTTGCCGCCGACCATCATGTCGAAGAAGCCGAAGATCGAGCCCTGATTACGCGAGAAGAAATCCTGCCAACGCTCGATGTTGATGCCGGGCGTGGGAATGTGCCCGCCCAAGCGGTAGACGGCCAGTAAGCCAAGCGTAAACAGCACACGCTTGCGCAGATCCGGAATCCGGAAAATGTTCGCGAAGGCTTCGAAGAATTTCATGACCTTGCCTCGGCCAGTCTATTTGGCTGCCGCTCCGATGATCGCGGCTTCACCGCCGGCCTTCTGAATCTTGTCGAGCGCGGAGCGCGAAAACAGGTGCGCCTCCACGCGGATCTTGCGGGTCAGTTCTCCCGAACCCAGGATCTTGACACCGTCTCCCAGCTTCCGCACGACACCCAGTTCGATCAGCCGATCGGGCGTGAAATTGTCGCCCTCCAGCTTGTCCAGCCGTCCGAGGTTCACTACAGCATACTGTTTCTTGAAGATGTTGGTGAAGCCGCGCTTGGGCAAGCGCCGGTGGAGCGGCATCTGGCCGCCTTCGAAGCCGCGCATCAGGCTGAAGCCGGTGCCCGCGTGCTGGCCCTTGTGGCCGCGTGTGGCGGTTTTGCCGCGGCCCGATCCCATGCCGCGCCCAATGCGCTTGACCTTATGCTTTTGCCCCGCCGGAGGTGTCAGGTTGCTCAGGTTCATGAAGTTACTCCTCTACCAGCGCCAACAGATGCGGCACCTTCTTCACCATGCCGCGAAACCCCGGGGTATCCGGCCGCTCGACGACTTGATTGATCTTTCGCAGCCCCAAACCCCGCACAACTTTCTTGTGCTTCTCAGGCGTGCAGATCGGGCTGCGCACGAGTTTGATTTTGATCTTGCCTTCCATCACATCTTCTCCACGGCCAGCCCGCGCATCTCGGCCACGGCGGCCTTGTCGCGCAATTGTTCTAGAGCGTTGATCGTGGCCTTCACCACGTTGTGCGGATTGTGCGAGCCGATCGACTTCGTCAGCACGTTGGGAATCCCCGCCGCCTGCACCACCGCGCGCACCGGGCCACCGGCGATAACGCCGGTTCCTTCGGGCGCCGGCTTCAGCAGCACCATCCCGCTGCCAAACCGTCCGAGTACCTGATGCGGAATCGTGGTTTCGAGCAGATGGATCTTGCGCAGGTTCTTCTTCGCCGCTTCGATGCCTTTGCGGATTGCCGACGGCACTTCTTTCGCTTTCCCCACACCGAAGCCGACCACCTTCGCCGAGGAATCACCCACCACCACCAGCGCCGAAAAGCTCAAGTTCTTGCCGCCCTTGACGACCTTCGTGACGCGATTGATCGAGACCACCTGCTCTTTCAGGTTGAGCGATTGAGGGTCGATCCGTTTCACTACTGTAGAAGCCATCTGCTAGAACTCCAGTCCCGCTTCGCGCGCCGCATCAGCCAGCGCTTTGACGCGCCCGTGGTAGATGTACCCGCCGCGATCGAATACCACCTGCTTGATGCCTTTTTCCTTTGCGCGCTCGGCGATCATCTTGCCGATTAGCTTGGCGCCCGCCACGTTGCCGCCACTGGCCTTGACAGGCGGAGCAACCTTCTTAGCGCCCTTCTTGTCACCCTTCCCGCCTTTGGCCGGGGGTGTCTGAGGTGCCGCGGCATTCGGAGCCGTTGCCGGGGCCGCCTCAACAGGGGCGGGAGCGGCCGCTATCGCGCCGTGCAGCGCCTTTTCTGACGACGCCGCCGCTACCAGTGTTTTGCCCTGCGTGTCATCCACAAGCTGCGCGTAAATGTGCGAGAGGCTGCGGAAGATCGCCAGCCGCGGCCGTTCCGGCGTGCCACGCACCTTGCGCCGGATGCGCTTATGGATGCGCCAGCGGATTTCGTTCTTGTTCGTTCTCGATATCATGCCTTAGCCCCTGCGCCCGTCTTGCCCACCTTCTTCCGCAGCGCTTCGCCGGTGTAGCGGATGCCTTTGTTCTTGTATGGATCGGGCTTGCGAAGCGCACGAATGTTCGCCGCCACCTGGCCCAACATCTGCTTGTCGTAACTGGTGAGCACCAGGTGCGTCTGCTTGTCGATCTTCAGGTCCACGCCATCGGGCAGCAGGACCTCGATGGGGTGCGAGTAACCCAGCGTGAAGGTGGCGATGCGGCCCTTCACGTCGGCGCGGTACCCGATACCCACGATGTCGAGCTCCCGGGTGAACCCGGTGGCGACGCCATTGACGGCGTTGGCCGCGAGCGCTCGTGTGAGGCCATGCAGAGCGGCCAGCTCGTCGCCCGAACGGCCGAATTCGATCACGCCGTCCTTCTGCTTCACCTGAATGCCGGCGGGAAGCGGCACGGTCAGCTTGCCCTTGGGCCCTTCCACCTGCAACTCGTCGCCGATATGCACTTTGACGCCCTTGGGCAGCGGGATCGGCTTGTTTCCAACTCTAGACATAAATCACCAGATCTGACAGAGCACTTCTCCGCCAACGCCTTCCTTGTGCGCCGTGCGGCCGGTCATCACACCGCGCGCTGTGGTCAGGATGTTGATCCCCAGCCCGCCTTGCACGCGGGGAATATCGTCACGGCCCACGTATACCCGGCAGCCAGGCCGCGAAACGCGTTCGATGCGCGTAATCACCGGCGCATTGTTCGTCGCGTATTTCAGGTAAATCTTGATGACCTTCTTGACGCCTTCCTCGGCGACCTTGAAATTCGCGATGTAACCCTCTTCCTTGAGGATGCGCGCGATTTCCGCCTTCAGCCGCGAGGCAGGCACGTCGACCTTCGGGTGCCGCGACGCCATGGCATTGCGCACCCGGGTTAGCATGTCGGCAATGGGATCGCTGGTCATTCGCCCTCCTACCAACTGGCCTTGATCACGCCAGGAATCTCACCGTTCAGTGCAAGTTGCCGGAAGCACAAGCGGCACACGCCGAACTTGCGCAGAAACGCGCGCGGGCGCCCGCAGCGCCAGCAGCGGTTGCGGTGCCGGATTTTGAATTTCGGCGTCTGTTGCAGGTCCTTCGCCATCTTTGCGGTTGTTGCCATTCGTTTCGTTCTCCTCGCCCGGTCACTGCCGGAACGGCATGCCCATGGCCTTCAATAACGCCAGGCCTTCAGCATCGGTCCGGGCGGTGGTTGTAATCGAGATATTCATGCCCTTGGTCTTCTCGACCTTCGCGTAGTCGATTTCGGGAAAAATCAATTGGTCGCGGATGCCGAGCGTGTAGTTGCCGCGCCCGTCGAACGATTTGCTCGATACGCCGCGGAAATCGCGCACGCGGGGCAGGGCTACGTTCACCAGGCGGTCAAAGAATTCGTACATACGGTCGCCGCGCAGCGTCACCATGCAGCCGATCGACATGTTCTCACGCAGTTTGAACGCAGCAATGGACTTGCGCGCCTTGGTAACCACCGGCTTCTGGCCGGCGATTTGCCCCAGTTCGTTCACCGCGCCATCCATCAGCTTGGCGTTCTGCGTAGCCTCGCCCAGCCCGATGTTGACCGAAATCTTCTCGATCTTCGGCACGGCCATGACGTTCTTGTAGCCGAATTCCTTGCTCAGCGCCGGAACCACTGCTTTCGTGTAGTGTTGTTTGAGTCGTGCTGCCATTAAATACTCCAAGACAAAAGACAAAAGGCAAAAGGCAAAAGGCAAAAGGAAACTTTTGCCCTCGGCCTCGACGCGAACTTTTTGCCTTTTGTCTTTTGCACTTTGCCTTTTGCCTTCATTTCTTATCGAGAGTCTGGCCGCATTTCCGGCAAACTCGCGACCGCCGCACCTTGCCTCCGGGCAGGTTCTCGACGTGATGCGCGATGCGCACCGGCCCGCACTGCGGGCACAAAATCATCAGGTTCGACACCGCGATGGGGCTTTCGCGCTCGGCGATGCCTCCCTTGATCTGCTTGGCCGGATTCGGCCGCGTGTGCCGCTTGATCATGGCGATGTGCTCGACCAGGGCCTTGTTGCTGCGCGGGTCGACGCTCAGCACGCGCCCGCTCTTGCCCTTGTCGCGGCCCGCAATCACGCGGACCTGGTCATTCTTCTTCAACTGAATCCGTACCGTTTCTTCGGACTTGTGCTTCACAATCGCCATCAGATGACCTCCGGTGCGAGAGAGACAATCTTCATGAACCGCTTGTCGCGCAGTTCGCGCGCCACCGGACCGAACACGCGCGTCCCCACCGGCTCGCCGGTCTCACTGATGAGCACGGCGGCATTGGAATCGAACCGGATATAGGTCCCGTCCCTGCGGCGGGTCTCTTTCCGCATGCGCACGATCACGCAGCGCACTACTTTCCCCTTCTTGATGGCCGAATCCGGCGCCGCTTCCTTCACGCTCGCCGTGACCACATCGCCCAAGCCCGCGCGCAATCCCAGGTCGCCGCCGCGGGGCAGGATGCACTGCAATCGCCGCGCGCCGCTGTTGTCGGCCACATCCAGAATGGTTCGCATCCCAATCATAAGTCGCTCCTAAAAGTCGCTCCTGAAGGTGCCAGGTTCCAGGTGTCAGCAAGCTGAAACCTGACACCTGAAACCTGAAACCTCAGATCTTCACGTCCAAATCCGACGGCTGCACCGCCACCTGCGCGGCGCGCCGGATCACTTCGCTGAGTGTCCATCGCTTTAGGTGACTCAGCGGGCGGCACTCGACGATGCGCACCACGTCGCCCAGCTTCGCCGTGCTTTGTTCGTCGTGGGCGTAGAACTTCTTGCGCTTGGTGATGATGCGCTTGTACATCGGATGCGGCACGCGGCGGCTCACCTGGACCACGATGGTCTTCCGCATCTTGGCCGAAACCACCTCGCCCACTTTCTCGTTCTTGTTGCCCTGTTTCTCCTCAGCCATACCTACTGTTTCTCTCCCGCCTGCGCCGCCAGTTCGCGCTCCCGCAGCACCGTGAAAATGCGCGCGCGGGTCTTCTTAATACTGCGGACTTTCTTCAGCCCGTCCATCTGGCCCATCGACATCTGCAACCGCAGCCGGAAAAGCTGTTCCTCAGTGTCGCGCAACTGATGTTGCAACTCCGGGCTGTCCAGATCGCGAATTTTCTGTGATCGCATCGTCTCTACTCCAAACCCAACCGCGTCACCAAACGCGTCTTGAGGGGCAGTTTGTCCGCGGCCAGCGACATAGCCTGTTTGGCAGTCTCCGCCGGCACGCCTTCCATTTCGAACAGAATCTTCCCGGGGCGGATCACCGCGACCCACTGCTCCGGAGCGCCCTTGCCTTTTCCCATGCGAGTTTCGGCCGGCTTCTTGGTGATCGGCTTGTCGGGGAATAGACGGATCCACACTTTGCCGCCGCGCTTGATGAAGCGCGTCATGGCGACGCGGGCGGCTTCGATCTGCCGGTCCGTGATCCAGCCGCACTCCATGGCCTTCAAACCGTAATCGCCGAACGACACCGTCGACCCGCGCCAGGCTTTTCCGGTCATGCGTCCGCGCTGTTGCTTGCGGTATTTGACCTTCTTCGGCATTAACATGGCGGCTAGCTCTTCTCCTCTTCAGGCTTGGTCACGGCAGGTTCAGGCTTCGCCTCGACAGGCGCGGCTTCCGGCGCGTCCGATCGCGCTTCCTGCTTCCAGGCCGGTTGCGGCGGCATCAGCGGCGGCATCAGCGGACCACCCGAACGCGCGGGCCGCGGCAAATCGGACGGTGGCGCCTGCGTCGCGGGACCAGCAGGTTCAGCGGCGACCGGCTGCGGCTCACGCCGCCGGTCCCTGTCCCGGTCGCGATCCCGTCTGGGTTCCATGCGGCGCGGCTCCGGTTCCGATGACAAACCCGAGCGCCGCGAACGGTTATCCAGAATTTCACCCTTATACAGCCACGCCTTGACGCCGATCACGCCGTACGTCGTGCGCGCCTCGGAAAATCCATAATCGATGTCGGCGCGTAGCGTGTGCAACGGAAGCTGCCCCTGCAAATACCATTCGCTGCGCGCGATTTCCGCGCCGTTCAGCCGGCCCGAGACGCGAACCTTGATTCCCTTGCAGCCGAAACGCAGCGCCGAGTCCACGGCCTTGCGCATCGCGCGGCGGAAAGCCACGCGTTTTTCCAGTTGCAGGGCGATCGATTCCGAAACCAGTTGCGCGTCGAGCTCCGGCTTGTGTACTTCCTGGATGTCGATGAACACCTCGCGCTTGGTGCGCTTCGCGAGGTCCTGCTTCAGCTTCTCGATTTCGGCGCCTTTGCGCCCGATGATGATCCCCGGCCGCGAGGTCCGGATGGTGATGCGCAGCTTGTTCCCCGGCCGGTCCACTTCGATCGAGCTCACGCCCGCCGACTTCAGCCGGCCGCGCAAGTCTTCTTTCAGCTCCAGGTCTTCCTGGAGCAGCTTCGCATAACCCTGCTTGGCGAACCAACGCGACCGCCACGGCTTGTTGAAGCCCAGCCGGAAGCCATACGGATGTACCTTCTGTCCCATCTACGATTCCTTTTCCGCCACTTTGACCACAATGTGCGCCATGCGCCGCTGATAGCGGTAGGCGCGGCCCATGGGCGCCGGCCGGATGCGCTTCATCCGCGGCCCTTCATGAACGTAGGCCTCCGATACATAGAGCTGATCGACGTCGACATCCTCGGAAAGGTTCTGCGCGTTAGCAATCGCTGACTTCAGCACCTTCTCCACCGTCGGCGCAATCCGCTTGTTGGTTGTGCGCAGCGTTGTGATCGCCTGCCCCGCCTGCTGCCCGCGGATCAAATCCACCACCAGCCGCGCCTTCTGCGGCGAGACCCTGATGTATCGTGCTTCTGCCTTGGCTTCCATATCTCTGTTTCCCCGCTATGCCGGCTTCGCGGACTTCTCCGTTGTCGTTGCCGCCTTCACCGAGTGGCCCTTGAACTGTCTGGTCGGCGAAAACTCACCCAGCTTGTGGCCCACCATGTTTTCGGTAACGTACACCGGGATGAATTTCTTACCGTTGTGCACCGCGATCGTGTGGCCCACGAACTCCGGCAAGATGGTCGATCGCCGCGACCACGTCTTAACGACCTTCTTCTCGTTGGCGTTATTCAGTACGTCGATCTTTTTTTCCAGATGGCCGTCGGTAAACGGCCCTTTCTTAACGGAACGGCCCATGGCTTATCTCTTCTTCGCTTTCCGGCTCACGATCCATTTATCGGTGCGCTTGTTGTTGCGTGTCTTGAAGCCGCGCGTTGGCTGGCCCCAGGGCGTGACCGGATGCCGCCCGCCCGACGTTTTGCCTTCGCCGCCACCGTGCGGGTGATCCACCGGATTCATGGAGACGCCGCGGTTGTGCGGGGTCTTGCCCAGCCAGCGCGTACGTCCGGCTTTGCCAATCGACACGTTTTCGTGGTCCAGATTGCCCACTTGCCCGATCGTGGCCATGCACTCATCCAGCACGCGGCGCACCTCGCCCGAAGGCAGCTTCAGCAGCGCGAGGCCACCTTCTCTTGAAACCAGCTGCGCCTGTGTGCCCGCCGAACGCGCCATTTGCGCGCCCTTGCCGGGACGGAGTTCGATGTTGTGAACGATGGTGCCAGCGGGAATGTTCTTCAGGGGCAGGGCGTTGCCGACCAGGATGTCGGCTTCCGGACCCGACATGACCGTCTGGCCCACTTTCAAACCGTCCGGCTGGAGAATGTAGCGCTTCTCGCCATCCTTGTAGTGCAACAGCGCCAGGCGCGCCGAGCGGTTGGGATCATACTCGATGGCCGCGACCGTCGCCGGAATGCCCTTCTTATCGCGCTTGAAATCGACGACGCGGTACGCCTTCTTGTGGCCGCCGCCGATGAATCGCGACGTCACATGGCCCGTGCTGTTGCGCCCGCCCGTCCGCTGCTTCGACTCCACGAGCGATTTCTCCGGCTGTTGCTTGGTGATGTCCTCGCGCGAGACCACGGTTTGGAAACGGCGGGTCGACGTCGTCGGCCTGTATGTTTTGATCGGCATCTTAGATCTCCGCCCAATCCGGCGCTTTTTCGCCTGACTTCAGCCGCACATAAGCCTTTTTCCAGTCAGGCCGGAAGCCGGTAAACCGCCCGCGCCGCCGCTCTTTGCCCTCAAAATTGCACGTGCGCACCTGGTCGACCTTCACTTTGAACAGTTTCTCGACCGCTGCCTTCACCTGCACCTTGGTGGCTTTCGGCGCGACTTCGAAGCACAGCGTCAGCTCGGTTTCCTTTTTGGCGACGCCTTTTTCGGTGACCAGTGGCCGCCGGATCACTTCATGAATGTTCATGCCAGCGCCTCCGATAGCTTTGCCGCCGCGGCCTCGGACAGCAGGACACGGTCGTGTTTCAACAGATGGTAAACGCTCACTTCCCGCGTAGGCACGAGCGTCACGCCCTCGAGATTCCGCGAACTAAGCGCCAGATTGCGATTCTCGCCGTTGTCCACCAGCAGCACTTTCCGCGTTGCTTCCAACTTGTCGAGCGCAGCCCGCATGGTCTTGGTCTTGTGGTCGGTGAGTGTGAACGTCTGCACCACTTTCAATTCGCCATCCCGCAGTTTCGCGGTGAGCGCCGAACGCAGTGCGCCCAGCACCATCTTGCGCGGTAGCTTGTAAGCGTAACTGCGCGGCACCGGGCCATGCACCGTTCCGCCATGCCGCCACAGCGGCGACCGGACGGATCCCATGCGCGCCCGGCCGGTGCCTTTCTGTTTCCAGAGCTTCTTACCCGACCCCGCTACTTCCGCCCGCACTTTGGTTTTGTGCGTGCCCGCGCGCTGGCCCGCCTGGTAATGGCGAACGGCTTCGTACAGCAGCGCGTCGTTGACGGCAGCGCCGAACACCTGGTCCGCAAGATCGATCTCACCGACCTTTTGGTTATTCAAATCGACCACGTCCACCCGCATGCCCGTTACCTCTTCGCCCGCCGCACGACGACATAACCGCCGTTCGGTCCCGGCACCGCGCCCTTCACCACCAGCACGTTGTCCTCGGCATCGACATCGATCACTTCCAGGTTCCGCACTGTCACGCGCGCATCACCCATGTGGCCGGCCATGCGCATCCCAGGCAGCACGCGGGAAGGGAAGCTGGATGCCCCGATCGATCCCGGTGCCCGGTGAAACATCGAGCCGTGCGTAGCCGCGCCGCCGCGGAAATGGTGCCGCTTCACCAGGCCCGCGAACCCGCGGCCCTTGCTTACGCCGATCACATCCACCTTGTCGCTCGGCTTGAACTGGTCCACCAGCACTTTGTCGCCGGGTTTCAAGTCGTCATCGCCGGGCCTGAGCGAAAACTCGCGCAGGAACTTGGCGCCTTCCGCTCCGGCTTTCTTGTAGTGTCCGGTCATCGGCTTATTGATGCGCGCCGGCTTGACGAACTCCACCAAGCCGAGCTGCACGGCATCGTACCCGTCGATGGACGGCGTCTTGCGCTGCACCACCAGGCACGGGCCCGCCTTTAGCAGCGTCACCGGTACGGCTTGCCCGTCCGGCCGGAAGACCTGGGTCATTCCGATTTTCTTGCCAAGAATTCCTGGACTCATAAGAAACCTCAGGTGCAACTCAGGTGTCAGGTTCTAGGTGTTAGGTTTTTTTCCCTAACACCTGGCACCTAACACCTAGCACCTACTTGTGATCCTTCCCAAACGCCTTGATCTCCACATCCACGCCCGCCGGCAGATCGAGTTTCATCAGCGCATCTACGGTCTGCTGCGTCGGCTCGAGAATGTCGAGCAGCCGCTTGTGCGTGCGAATCTCGAACTGCTCGCGCGACTTCTTATCCACGTGCGGCGATCGCAGCACCGTCGTGACGCTCCGCGAAGTCGGCAACGGAATCGGCCCCGCCACGCTGGCCCCGGTGCGCTTGGCCGTGTCCACGATCTCCGTCGTCGACTGGTCCAACACCCGGTGGTCGTACGCCTTCAACCGAATGCGAATGCGTTCTCTCAGCGCCATGATTTATTCCACAATCTCCGTGACCGTCCCGGCTCCCACGGTCCGGCCGCCCTCGCGGATGGCGAACCGCAGGCCCTTGTCCATGGCCACCGGCGTGATCAGCTCCACCGTCAGGCTCACGTTGTCGCCCGGCATCACCATCTCGGTTCCCGCCGGCAGCTCCGCCACGCCCGTCACGTCCGTCGTCCGGAAATAAAACTGCGGCCGGTAGCCCTTGAAAAACGGCGTGTGCCGCCCGCCTTCTTCCTTCGACAGCACGTACACTTCGCCCTTGAACTTCTTGTGCGGCGTAATCGATCCCGGCTTCGAGATCACCTGTCCGCGCTCCACTTCGTCCTTCTCCACCCCGCGCAGCAGCAACCCCACGTTGTCTCCGGCACGCCCTTCGTCCAAAAGCTTCTTGAACATCTCGACGCCCGTGATCACCGTCTTGCGCGTGTCGCGGAAGCCCACGATCTCCATTTCCTCGCCGACCTTGCAAACCCCGCGCTCGATGCGCCCCGTCACCACCGTGCCGCGCCCCTGGATCGAGAAAATGTCTTCAATCGGCATCAGGAACGGCTTGTCGATCGCGCGCTCGGGAATCGGAATATAGCTGTCGACGGCTTCCATCAGCTCGTCCACTTTCTTTTCCCACTGCTCTTCGCCATTCAGCGCGCCCAGCGCCGAGACCCGCACTACCGGCAGATCATCGCCCGGGAACTTGTAGCTCTTGAGCAGCTCGCGCACTTCCAGCTCCACCAGATCCAGCAGCTCCGGATCATCCACCATGTCGACTTTGTTCATGGCCACGACGATGTACGGCACGCCCACCTGGCGGGCCAGCAGAATGTGCTCGCGCGTTTGCGGCATGGGGCCGTCGGTCGCCGCCACGACCAGAATCGCGCCATCCATCTGGGCGGCGCCGGTGATCATGTTCTTGATGTAGTCGGCGTGGCCGGGACAATCGACGTGCGCGTAGTGCCGCTTGGCGGTCTCGTACTCCACGTGCGCCACCGCGATCGTGATACCGCGGGCTTTTTCTTCCGGCGCGTTGTCGATGGAATCGAAACTGCGGAACTTGACCTTGGGATTATGCTTGCCCAGCACCTTGGTGATGGCCGCGGTCAGCGTGGTCTTGCCGTGATCAATGTGCCCGATGGTGCCGATGTTGACATGCGGCTTGGAACGATCAAATTTTTCCTTTGCCATTTCTCTTCCTCAAGAACTACCGCAGAATAAATGCTGGAGCCGTTGACCAGGATTGAACTGGTGACCTCGTCCTTACCAAGGACGCGCTCTACCAACTGAGCTACAACGGCTCGAAACTCTTTACCAGTTCTGGTGGACGGGGGAGGATTCGAACCTCCGTAGCCCGCAAGGGGCGGCAGATTTACAGTCTGCTGCCATTAGCCGCTCGGCCACCCGTCCAAACCTTAAAAATCAATAACTTGTCCCAAACATCGCACCCCCGAAAGGCCAATTTGTGCCTTTTTTGTGCCTTTTGACCAGAGGGCCTCAGGCGCAACCACAGGGCTCAGCACTACCGCCACCTCCCGCTTCGTGTTGTGCCTTTTTGTGCCCATCTTGGTTGCCCTTTTTTAGACTTCCTTCTAACCTTCCTCCGGATGCGCCTGCTGGGAAGCTAGATAATCTCTCAGCTTCTGTCTGGCCTCATGCATATCACGTTCATTCTTGATATTGTAGCGCTCGAAAACATGCCTGGTCTTGTGGCCCGTCTACTGCATCGCTACCCCTTCACTCACGCCAGCCCGGATCAGATTGCGCGTTGCCGTGCGCCTGAGGTCGTGAAATAGTTTGGCACCTAACCCTAATCCTTGCTCCTTTTCCCAGTTGTGCCTGATCTGCACTATGGGCTTGCCAAGTTGTCGCGTGGATTTACCGCGATTGCCCTTGTTCGTTCGGAAGAAAACCCAAGGGCATTCAGGACACAGTGTATCGCGCCTAAGCTTCTGATTCACCAGCATATCATACAGCTCGTCGCCGGGACCACCCATCGAGATCACGCGACCTTCATCGTTTTTCGTCTCGCCCGCCCAGAGCCGCACCGTGCGCGAATCGAAATCAACGTTTTCGTCCCATTTCAGCGTGAGCACTTCCTGTTTGCGCCAACCCACGTTGTAGGCAAAGATCAGCACGGGCCGTTCGTCATCATTAAGCGCGGCTTTCTTCCGCGCGTACTCGTCCGGCTCGAAAAATTTCTTACGCACGAACTTTGACTCGTCAAACAATAGATCCTTGAAGGATGGGAACACGTGAATCTTCTCATTCGTTCTTGCGAGATTGAGTGCGCGCCGAAGGAGCGACAACTCCCGATTCACGGTCGATTGTGCGACGGCATCCCCTGGATCGTCGGGCTCTAGCCGTTCTGTGATGTAGTCATTGAGCGTCTTGCGCGTGATCTTCCTGGCGGGCAGCAGCCCAAAGAATTCTTTTAGGTGTGCTACGATCGGTTTCGCGAAATGCTCGTACGATTTCGGACGATAGAGTCTATAGTAAGTATCTAAATCGTCGAGCAGTTCGCTCATCAGCAGTTTTGCCGGCGGTGCTTTTTCCGGCCCTGTTCCTGTCTGCGCTTCGGCCATGCACTTTTTGGTGTAGGCCTGCGCCTTGTTCCAATTGTCCGTATGCGTCGAGCCGCGATACGGAATCCCGTTCACGTAAAACTTGTAGTGATATGTCGGGATCTCTCGTTCGGTACCGTCAGGTAGTTTGACAGTGCGACGGTACACGCGGCCCTGCCCGTATCTCGAATTTTGACTTTTCTCTGGCATCCCAGTGCTCCAAAGCGGACACGCCGCGATGGGGCGCGTCCTGTGGCCTGTCGACTGCTCATGCAGTGTGAACCGCGATCCACCTGTCCAGCTCTTTCAGATCGAAAAAAATTCGGCGCCCGATGCGCTTGCACGGAATCTCACGGCGATGAATCATTGCGCGGACTGCTGGCACGGTGCGCCCCAAATATTGAGCAGCCTCTGTGATCGTAATCATTTTACGATTCGCGGTAGCTTCACGGCGTTGGTCGAGGAGGTCAACAACATCCTGAACGATCAGCTTTCGATATTCCTCCAAAACCGGACGGAAGGCTTCAATGAGGTCCACGTGCGCCTCCCTGCGCTGGCCCATCCGATTTGGTGGGAGGCCCCAGCTCTTGCGGATTAGAATATGTCATCGGCTCCTTACACTCCCATCTCCTGTGCTTTTTCATTTTCATTCGGTTTGCCATTTGAGCCTTTCTGCTCAAATCAAATTTCGATCACTCGGATCACCGTCCCCATGAATTTTCCTGATGTCGAAGCGACGCCTGGCCAATGCTTCTTGTGCCTGTGCCAGAGGACCTCGAGCATCGGGCTTAATCAGTTGCGTGGCGGCCGAGATCTCCACCGGCTCCGTCGGAGAAGAGAGCTCGGTTCCGGATGGAGAGACGGTAGGTGCTGCAGTCGCTGCATCGAGAAACCTCTTTGCAGCGTCAGTTCGGCGTTTCTGTCGCGCGCGCCAGATATAGGACCGGAGAGTACCGCTCGTTAATACTAGCCCTTCGTCTTCTAACCACTTTCGAATGGTGTCGAGGCCCTGGCCCTCGTCCAGTGCGTTTTGAACTTCTCGCCATAACGCACGCAACTGCCCTGCCTTCCTGACCGGCTTTGCTCCCTGGCGCGCCGCAAGGCCCCGTCTGGCCCGACAGATCCACTCATCCAAGCGACCTTTGGCTTGATCGTTGTCCATGCGTGACCAATTAGGATTCTTGCCCTTCTACCTATAAAGGGGGTGGGAGAGCCAGTTCGTGACAGCATCCCCCAAAAAAAGTGCGACCACACGCCACCGGCAGCAAATCGCGGCGGTTTGCTGCGTTCCGCTGCGGTTATATGGGGCCGTTGCATCGCGCTGTATTTCGCGGCAACTTGCTGCCTTTCGCTGCCTACCCTACAAGCTAAGACGACTGCCGGCACGCAATACTGACCCAAAAAACGGGTAGTGGAACATAAAGGGTCAAACAGCTAGCTTCGCTCTGGTGCCGATGTTTCGTTGCTTCAATGCGTTACTCGGTTCAACGAGACGGCACCGGCGTTAAACACCTGTTCAACCGCTAATTTTTTTGGTTCCAGCTGTCACGAAGTATCTTTCCCACCCCCTTTATTACTTCAGCCGTCAAATTTCGATGTACTTGGCGAAGCGCATCGGCGGGTGGAGCACGACCAAGATCGGCAGGTTCTATAGCGGTCGTCATCACACCACCGTTCTACATGCCATCCGCAAGGTGGAACGACTGCGTGCCGCGGACGAATCGGTCGAAGCTTTGCTCGAGGTGCTGACCGCCGCATTGAGCCCTGCGATGCGAGACCGCTCGGCCGAAGGCATGGAATCCAAGTGGCGGTCTGCCATCATAGAGGCCGTGACGGCGCGAGTGCTCGACCGCTTGGCGGAACTTTCAGGGACCGGAAACTATCCGACTCAAGCAGTGTGCAACGGCGCGGAACAACGATGAGTGCGATATGAACCTTCGGCGCTTGCCAGAAGTTGTCCCGTAGCGCTCGCTTGAAATGACCCAGGCTTAGAACAGGACCCTTCATCCACACCGAAGGTGTGTGATGGAAGAAGCCGGCGGCCGATATCATCCACGCCG
>Ga0326728_10002246_pt1 | contig 65020 bp, 56 predicted proteins | sample MB3enrmetagenome_FD_207602 | JGI IMG/M metagenome (GOLD analysis project Ga0326728, IMG submission 207602) | Lab enriched peat soil microbial communities from McLean, Ithaca, NY, United States - MB31MN | ecosystem: Environmental > Terrestrial > Soil > Wetlands > Peat | place: USA: New York...
TCAGCAAGGAAGCAGGCGATCAAAGGCAACATCGTTCCCCGGGAGCTTACCACGCCGAGAGTCTGACCATTTGTGCGACTATCATCTCCACTCGCCGCTTCTCAAAACATATTTCTTCACACGTTCCTGACACCATTTCCTCTGCTGCAATTGTGGCCCGCGCCAGGATGGAACTAAATCGTCGGATGAGTTCTTTTGAAAGAACCAATTAGAGGGTGTTCGCGCTCGTGCCCATCTACTTTGCTGGCGATGCAAATTGTCAGGAGGCACATATTGACTGAACAAGGTGCATACATAGCGCTTGCGATCCTCCCTCTCACGGCCTTGTTGTCGACAGAACCCATCGGGGCTTCGTGGGGCTACAAGCATGCGAGGCGCGGGATAATGCCCGTCCCCCCCCTGCCGCCAGAGTTGAGGGAACGATCGGAGCGGAACCTGCGATATATCGGGTTTCTCGAAGTTGGGGTACAGTGTCTACTGGTCTACTTTCTGGCGAGGAAGTATTCCGTGCCAGCGGCTGACATCGGCCTCCAGTTGCGCCGTTGGCCGATTCTTGCTGCGCTTGGTGCTGCGGTCGGCCTGATGTATTTGGTCTACCTCAAGCTGATGAGGGCAGGCGGTTCGCGACTTGCCCGAAAGGAAGTAGCGTATTACACACCAGATTACCTTACCCACGGCAGTACGTTGCATTGGGTCATCAGCAATATCGCAAGCTGCTTTTCCGAAGAGTTTTGGAGAGCGTTTTGCCTTGTGAGCCTTTACCAGGTTCACCATGGGGCCATGTTCGCGGTCGTGGCTAGCTCCCTTGCCTTTGCTCTCTATCACTTCCAGATGGCCGGCCATGGAGTGTTATACGAATTTGGCCGTCTTTCATCATATATAATCTTTGGAGTGCTCTTCGCCGCTTTATTCCTCGTGACACATTCGATTGTGCCGACCTATTCGGGGCATTTATTAGTGAACTTGGTTGCACTCTACCGGGCCAGGGGAAACCGGGGACAGACTGTCCCCGGTTTCCCCACACCGCCGATGGCTCGAACGGCCAATTCGGCAACATGACCTGCGTGGTCAACGGGCAGACCGTCGGCCTGTGTCCGCAATTCACTTTCAGCTCCTCGACCAACCGGATCACGACGTCGGGGTACACGTACGACGCGGCGGGCAATGTGACGAACGACGGCGTGCATGCGTACACGTGGGATGCGGAGGGGCGGATTGCCACGGTGGACGCGGGCTCGACGGCCACCTACACCTACGATGCCCTGGGGCGACGGGTGGAGGGTGATGTGGGCGGAGACCAGGAGTACTTTTACGTCTACGACCCCGCCGGCAACCTGCTGGATGCGCCCCTGGGCGTCTTGGGAGAAGACGAACTCACCGAGCCCGTGGCGGGGCGCGTGCTGGCCAGCTATACCAACGGCCGCAGCGTGACTTACTTCAAGCATCCCAACGCGCTGGGCTCCTGGGGGTTGATAACCGCGCATGACGGCAGTGTGCCGCAGGACCAGCTCTACTATCCCTGGGGCCAGACGTGGACGTCGGGCCACTACCTGTTCGAGTCCAATTGGGCGGCGATGACCTGGTACAACCCCGAGAGCGACCTTTTTTTGACCCCGGCCCGAAGCTACGGCTCGCGCCTCGGCCGCTGGATGAGCCCTGATCCGGTCGGGGGCGATGTCACCAATCCCCAATCGCTCAATCGGTACGCCTACACGCTGAATAACCCCACCACCCTCACCGACCCAACGGGATTAGACAGCGCGTTTACCGTGGACTTCGGTTGTAATGATACGATTTCCCAGCTTACGAATGCAGTGTGCCGAGGCGGAGGAGGTGGAGGGAGCGGCAGTGGCTACCTGGGAGAGTATCTAAATGGCTTTGGCTACCCGCCTGATATGCCACCGGGAGCGTCGGACGCCTACTCAAACTATTTGGCGGACATCTGTTCCGGCTGCTATATGTTCCAAGGCACCCTTTATGGCCACCCTGTCAGCAAAACGTTCGATAGCTGGGAGCAGTATGCTGACTGGCGAACTTCATTAGCTGTACAGCCAGAGAATCAAGTCTACGAGGCGTTCTATGCCCTCCTCGAAAACATCGGGCTTGACCCAAACACGGAATACGCGGTGAACGCGTTTCAGAACGGACTAACATGGAACGTTCAATTGCGGGACACCCCTCTGAATACCGCCAACGCGGCACAGGGAAGGATACCGGACCCGAGTTACATCGTCCACCCCGGGAATTCGTGGTATGGGCTTTCACCAATCGACGCACTGCACTTAGTTGACGATCCGATGGGCGCCCAAGCCCACTTTGATCTGTTCAACGGCGTCTTGATGTTCCCGCTGCACGAGTTGTTCGATTATCTTCCCTCGTTTTTCATCAACCCCAAATCGCAGATTCCCCAGAACACCTCGACATGGCACTGCTCGGGATACGGAGGTTGTTGGTGATGAAACCTGTCAAATATCTAGGATGCGCCGCGATCGCACTGATGATCTTGGCACCGTCGTTTCGCGAGCTCCGGGCAGCAGACATTACGATTCGGTTCATAGACGGGAAGACCGGCGCCCCCCTCATCGTCGGCCGTTTCCAGCTTTGGGGTTGCAGAGGGTTGGAACCGCCCAAGAGAGGAAGCGTCGAAGATTGTCCGAAGGAATGGTCATGGCAGGCGACTACAGACGCGGAAGGGAAAGCGACCTTTCACCTCGAAGACCCGCTACCTCCTGTTCTGTGGGTGATACCAGGGGCGTTACAGACCAAAGCGTGTACGAAAGCAAATTGGGGGCACCAAGGAGACTTCGAAACGCAACAAGTCCTGCGAGAAGGAATAGTGACTCAGGATGAGATGTGCGACCCTAAGGGCAAGCTGAAAGGGAGATTTTCTCCCAAGCCGGGCGAGGTGATCGTCTTTGTGCGACGGTTCAGCGAGTGGGATCACTTCCTGCAAGAGCTCTAGGACGGCTGCGTCGACTGGGGACATTGGCTCTGACGTTCGGCACAGACTACATCCCCTGCCGGTTCCGAAGGAGTTCAATGTCTATGGCAACGACCGATGCCAGGCCGTCACGCGACAATCGAGAATCCCAATTACGCTGCCTTTGGGGGGCTCAGCCCGCCTTTCGGCTGCTGCGCATGACGAGTCAGACCCTCATAGCTTTCGCCGTTTTGTCGTGCTTGGGCTTGGCGCAAGCGGGATCACCGCAAGACAAATCCGAACCCGTCAGGCTCACACAGGATGGCCAGCAATGGGTCGAGGCGACGCTGCGCGGGCTTTCGCTCGAAGAGAAAGTCGGCCAGATGCTGCAAGTGCGCAGCTATGCGGAGTACCCTAACTTCGAAACTGCCGACTATAAGTGGCTTCAGGAGCGGGTTCAGAAGGACCACATCGGCTCGATGATTTTGGCGGCGCACATGAATGCGCAAGGTTTGGTGCGCGTCGATCCGCTCGCCGCCGCCAAAACGATCAACCAATTGCAGTCTGACGCGAAGCTCCCGCTGCTGATGGCGGCGGACCTGGAGCGAGGGGTGGCCTCGCGCCTGGAAAACGTGCCCGACTTCCCCTGGCCCATGGCGCTGGGCGCAGTGGACGACCCGGCGGCGGCCGAGCGCATGGGGGCCATCACGGCCCGCGCGGCGCGCGCCGTGGGCATCAACTGGGCGCTGGCCCCCGTCGCCGACGTGAACAGCAATCCCGCCAACCCGATTATCAATGACCGATCCTTCGGCGAAGACCCCGCGCGGGTGGGGGCCTTGGTGGCGGCCTTCATCCGCGGGGCGCGCGCGCACGGGCTGCTGGTGACCGCCAAGCACTTCCCCGGATACGGCGACGCCGCGACTGATTCCCACCGCGCCATCGCCTCGGTGGACGCCACCATGGATCACCTCCAGACGGTCGAGTTTCCGCCCTTTCGCAAGGCCATTGAGGCGGGAGTGGATGCCGTTCTTCTGGTGCACGCACGAGTCCCGGCCTTGGAGCCCGATTCCGAGAAGATCACCACCAACTCGGCAAAGATCGTGACCGACGTGCTGAAGGGCCAGTTGGCGTTTCAGGGGGTTGTGTTGTCCGATGCTCTGGAGATGCGCGGCGTGACCGGACTCTATGATCCTCGCAAGGGCGACCCGGCGGCGCAGGCGGCGGTGGACGCGGTGAAGGCGGGGTGCGACGTCATCATGACGCCTATGGACGTTGACGCGCCCTTCCAAGCCATCGTCCAGGCCGTGCGCAGCGGCGAGATCCCCGAGTCGCGCATCGATGAGTCGGTGCGCAAGGTTTTGAGGATGAAAGCTGCCGTGGGCCTCGACCGGACGCGGACGGTGGACCTCGAGCAGGTTGCGGCGCTCACCGGAAAACCCGAGGACAAGGAATTCGCGCAGCAGGTTGCCGATGAGGCGGTAACCCTTGTCCGCCACAACGGGCAGATGCTTCCCCTCCCCAAGACCGGGACGCCGGCGGAAAATGGCCCGGCGCCCGGCCAGGGCTCCCCGGCCAGGCCGGAATGGGTCGCCATCGTCCTCGGGCAAGGGTTGGAGGGGACCAACGGGCGCGAGTTTGAGAAAGCCTGGCGTTCCCGCCGCCCCAATGCGCCAGTGTTCTACTTTGATAATCGTTCCCCCCAAACCACCGCTACCGACATCCTGAGCGCCGTCGACAAGGCCGAAGGCGTGGTGGTGGCCGCCTATGTTGCCCATAACCAAGCCCGGCAGGTCATGAACAACGGCAAGACTTCCACCTCCTTTGGGCTTTTGGGGCCCAGTGGCCAGTTGCTCCAGCGCGTTCTGCAAGCGGCTACGGACAAGACCGTCGTGGTGGCCTTCGGCAGCCCTTACCTTATCGAGAGTTTCCCCAACATCCAGACCTATATCTGCACTTACGCGATGGCATCGACGTCAGAGATCAGCGCGGTCAAGGCCCTGTTTGGCGAGGTCCAGAACCACGCCAAGCTGCCCGTTACCCTGCCGGGTGTAGCCGAGCGCGGGTTCTCGCTGCCTTGGCCAACCCAGGCTACCCAGCGAGGTAGCTAGCATCAGTGATCTTCTGCGTGGGCTTTTCTCACGCCTGTGTCCAGAATGCGACGGCTCGGTTGGGGCGCGGGGCAAGATAAACCATTCGTCGGCGCAAGGACCCCCGGTCACAACTACCGGGAGCGTGGCTACCCCAAACCATCCACCTGGCTGTCAAACCTAACCGAGAAAGTGGCGGCCCGGATTGCCAGCCATCGCTCCGCACCTCGCGGAGAGCCGTTTTAGACGAGTCGCTCACTCGGAAGCTGGGGCACTCAGGGCAGTAGGCAGGAGGCAGTAGGCAATGGGCAGCGCGGCGCGGCTCCGCCACGCCATACTGCAGCGGGTTGTTGGCCGCCCAATGGCGGGATTAACCCGCCGCTACAGCCTCAAATTGACCCACTGCCGGGTTGCGCGAAGGGCTGCAATGGTCGTCTACAAGTGCTACACTAAGAGGGCTCGTGAGCAGCGACAGGGCTAAAACCAAATTGGGAATGGCGTTCGAGTAAATGGACCACCCGGAAGAACCTCTGCGGGTGATGACTGCCCCGCCTCCGCGCTGGCGTGGGCCGGCCGACAGGATGGCGCCACGGAATTGCTCTTTCCATTTCCCAACGCAACATGATGAGGAGTGGGGACCGAATGGGCGAATCCCGGGACGGTGACGCGAGGCTCGCGTGCTTCGAGCTGTGGGGTGGGAATGGCAAGGTGGATCACCCCATCGAGCTTCCCGGCTTGGATGGGTGGATTTCCTGCACGCCGTTCGGGCACGCCTCGGGGGGCGGCGACGTCCACTATGTGTCGGTGTGCAGCAAGGGACAGGTTTCGCGCATTGCCCTTGCCGACGTGGCCGGGCATGGCGAATCCGCAAGCTCGGTGGCCGAACGCCTGCGCCGGGTTTTGCAGCATCATACGGATAACTGGGATCAGTCCGCCCTGATGGGCGAACTGAATGAGGCGTTCAAACGGGATGCGACGGGCGTGCAGTTCGCCACGGCCGTGGTGCTGGGCTTCTACTGCGGGACCGGCGAGCTTCTCTTCAGCAACGCCGGCCACCTGCCCCTGCTGTGGCATCACGCGGCGAGCGGGGTTTGGGGCTGGCTTGAGGAAAGCACCTCGTACGCCAAAGATGTGGAGGGTCTGCCCCTGGGCCTTATAGTTGGGACGACGTACGCCCAAATCGCGATTGAGCTTGGTCCAGCCGACACGCTTCTGCTTTATACGGACGGAATTACCGAATCCCGCAATGAAGTTGGGGAGGAGCTGGGCCACGAAGGCTTGCTGGCGGTGGTACGCGATCTGACTATAAGTCCGCTGGAGGGTCCTGCTGCCTTCGGCCATGCCCTGGTCGCAAGACTGGAAGAGTTTCGGGGAAATGCCTCGCGGCGGGACGACGAGACCCTGGTGCTGCTCCAGCGGCAGGCAAGAACCGGACAAGTTGCCTGAAACCCGGCGCGGTCAAACTTCATCCAATGGATTGTCAAGGGAACGGACATAAAGGCGGTTACTGCCCTTTGGTCCCTATCAATACGCATTAGTGGACTGTCAACAATGGCCAAGCCAGTCTTGCTTACGGTTGATGACGATCCCGAAGTTTTGCGAGCGGTCGAGCGCGACCTGCGAAGTCGCTATGCCGAGCGCTACCGAGTGCTCCGCGCTGACTCTGGCGCCGCCGCCCTGGAGGCGCTGAAGGGCCTCAAGAAGCGGGGCGATGCGGTGGCGCTCCTGCTCGTCGATCAGCGCATGCCGCAGATGACCGGGGTGGAATTCCTCGGACAGGCGATGGAGTTCTTCCCCGACGCCAAGCGCGTTTTGCTCACGGCCTACGCTGACACCGACGCGGCGATTCGCGCCATCAACGACGCCAGAATCCATCACTACCTGTTGAAGCCTTGGGACCCGCCGGAGGAAAATCTCTACCCCGTGCTCGATGACCTTCTGGAGGATTGGCTGGGTTCGTTCCGTCCGCCTTTTGAAGGCGTGCGAGTTCTGGGCACGCGCTGGTCACCGAATTCTTACGCTCTGCGAAATTTTCTCGCGCGCAATCAGGCGCCTTACCAATGGGTCGATGTGGAGACGGCGGGGCAAGTGGCCGAGGTGCGCCGCCTGGTGGACGCGGCCGGAGCGGAAGCCTCCAACTTGCCGATGGTGCTCTTTCCTGATGGCTCATCCCTGGCGAATCCGAGCACGGAGCAGTTGGCCGAAAAACTTGGGCTGCGCACGCGCCCGGAGATGGCGTTTTACGATTTGGTAATCGTGGGCGGCGGTCCGGCAGGATTGGCGGCGGCTGTTTACGGCGCATCGGAAGGCCTCAGCACGGTGATGATCGAAATGGAAGCGCCAGGCGGTCAGGCGGGAATGAGCTCGCGCATTGAGAACTACCTCGGCTTCCCTTCCGGATTGAGCGGTGGCGACCTGGCGCGGCGCGCCGTGGCGCAGGCGCGGCGATTCGGAGTAGAGATCCTCACCCCGCAACAGGTCACCGGCGTGCGCGTGGAAGGCCCCTCGCGGGTCGTCAAGTTGGCGGAGGGAATCGAGATCGGGTGCAAGGTCTTGCTGATCGCCACGGGGGTTGCCTACCGCAAGTTGGACGTGCCGGGCGCGGAGCGCTTGCAAGGCTGCGGCGTCTACTACGGCTCGGCCATGACCGAGGCCATGTCGTGCCAGGGCCAGGACGTCTACATCGTCGGGGGCGCGAACTCCGCCGGGCAGGCAGCGATTTATTTCTCCAAGTATGCGCGACGCGTGGTGATGCTGGTGCGGGGCGCATCCCTTTCAGCCTCGATGTCGCAGTACCTGATCGACCAGATCAAGAAGACCCCCAACATCCAGGTGGAAGCGCACTCCCGCGTGGTAGAGGTTCACGGCGACGGGCACCTCGAGGCCGTTTCCATTCACTGTGGGGACAGCGGCGAAACCCACAAGGTACCCACCAATCTGCTCTCAATCTTCATCGGCGCCGAGCCCAACACGGAATGGCTCGCAGGTGTGGTGGAGCGCGACGAGCGCGGTTTTATCCTTACCGGACCCGACCTGGTGCGCGACGGAAAGCGGCCCAAGGGATGGCCGCTGGGCCGTGACCCCTACTGGCCGGAAACCAGTGTGCCCGGCATCTTTGCGGCGGGCGACGTTCGTCACGGCTCAGTGAAAAGGGTTGCTTCGGGCGTAGGCGAAGGCTCGATTGCCGTGCAGTTCACTCATCAATACCTCAGCGAGGTGTGATTTGGCGGAGAACCTTACCAGCGCAACGGGCAGGATTTCAGTCGACGATCTGCGCACGATCGAGGTCTTCCGAGACCTCGCCCCGGAACACCTCGCCTGGTTGGCGGAACATTTTGAGGAAAGGCGCTTTCAAGCGGGAGAGATCATGGGCCGAGAGGGTGAGCCTGTGGACCATCTCATCGTGATCTTCGAAGGGGAAATGCGGATACAACGAGGAAGTGGTTCGGAGGAGCTCATCTTCCGCGGCTTTGCGGGTCAGGTTACCGGCCTGCTGCCGTACTCGCGGCTGACGCATTATGGCGGTACCAGCCGGGCCGTGCTTCCCACTCGCATCGCCGCCCTCCACCGCAGCTTCTTCCCAGAAATGCTCGCGCGCATTCCCCTGCTCGGCCAGCGTTTGGTGGCCCTCATGTCCGACCGTATCCGCGAGACCACTCGGATGGAAACGCAGCGCGACAAGCTGATGGCGCTCGGCAAGCTTTCCGCAGGTTTGGCGCATGAACTGAACAACCCCGCCGCCGCCGCTCAGCGGGCCACCGCCAGCCTTCGTGAGGCGCTCGAAACGGTTCGCGACGCCAGCATCCGGCTCGCCCGTCACGCTCTCTCCACCGACCAACGCGAGATGATCATGGGCTTCGAGCGAGTGGCCGGGCAGTTCAAGCCCACGATTGCTGCCGATCCCCTGGCCCAAAGTGACCGCGAAGAGCGCATCACTACGTGGCTGGAAGGCCGTCAAGTGCCGCAAGCGTGGAAGGTCGCGCCGGCCCTCGCCGATGCGGGCGTGGATATCCCCAAGTTAGAAGGCCTGGCTGCCCAGGTGGGCGACGAGGTGCTGGGCGATGCGCTCGTCCGCATCGCTTCGATCCTGACCATCGCCAGGCTGATCAGGGAAATTGAGATCAGCACCAAACGCATTTCGGACCTGGTGCGTGCGATCAAAGAGTATTCATACATGGACCAGGCTGCCATGCAGAACGTCGACCTGCATCAGGGGCTAGAAAATACCCTGACGATCCTCCACCACCGCCTGAAAGGCGGAATCAATGTAGTCCGCGAATATGATGAAAACCTCCCCAAGATTTGCGCCTATGGCGGTGAGCTCAATCAGATTTGGACGAACCTGATTTCCAACGCCATCGAAGCCATGCAAGGGAAGGGCGAACTGCGGGTGCGGACGGCGCGTGAACTCGACCGCGTGATCGTGGAGATCGGCGACAACGGACCGGGAATCCCGCCCGCCGTTCTGCCCCACATTTTTGACCCTTTTTTCACCACCAAAGGAGTTGGCGAAGGAACGGGCCTGGGACTGGATACGGTGTGCCGCATCATCAGGAATCATCATGGCGAGATCCGTGTTTCTTCACACCCCGGCGACACGCGATTCCAGGTTTATTTGCCTGTGACTCAGCCGAAGGCCCAGTCATCGACTGAGTAAGACGCGAGCGTAGAGGCGGCTTTACGCCGCCATCTGCCGTCGGAAACAAAACAGACATGGCGGGGTAAACCCGCCGCTACGTCGTGCCCAACGACCTTTTCATCCGCCGGCTAGAGGAGGACCATGATGCAGAAAACTTGTTCACACCTTGACCAGATCCAAAACCCATCCGCCAACACCGATGGATGCGAGGAGTGTTTGAAGATGGGCGACTCGTGGGTGCATTTACGCCTCTGCGAGATTTGCGGCCACGTGGGTTGCTGCGACTCCTCGAAAAACCGGCATGCCACAAAACACTTCCGCAAGACCAAGCACCCGATCATGCGGTCCATTGAGCCAGGCGAGGACTGGGGATGGTGCTACATCGACGAGGTCATGATTGAGCCGTTCTCGTGAGCTGCGGGTTACACTTCCGGTAAGGCGACATAACCGGCAACTGACCGCCCGCATATTGTCCGTATGGCCGGCCATACACTCAGAGCCGCCGGGAAACACTTGCGCTTTAATCGATTTGCGGCTTGGACGCGCAGGCCGCTTCGCGCGGCTAACGCCGGGTACCGTAGCCCGACGTCCATCCAAATTAGCTAACTCCGCACCGCAGGAGAAACCGCAAGGCGCGGACTAAGGGAGATTGACGCCGGTCCCCGGTCTCTCCAGAGGTGGCGCGCCTCAGACGTGTGATGGGCGGCGCCGAGTTCGCGCTTCAGTGACCACCTCATCGACATGAGCTGCGACGCTCTCCGGACCCATTAATTGGAAATGGTCCACGTCAGGTGCAACCGTGATGATGGATTCGGGAAACTCTTCTCCCAGGATTCCGGTGTCGAGGTTCTTGAGCTTGAGTCGCGCGAGCGCAGCCTGGGATCCCGAATCGCTGGAGAAGACAAGTCTTAGCGCGGGCACACGTTGGCGCGCTCCCTTGAACCACTGGGCGAAGGTTGCGAAGTCCTGTGTATCCTTGAACGGCCCAACAATTTCCGCGGCGGCCCGCTGGAGCACGCCCATATCGCCCTGGAACTTTCTCAATACTCGCACAAGGTACTCATGAACGTTCAGCCACTCGTCGAGCGATTCGGCAGTTTCACCGAATCGCCGGAGTTCAGCAATCGACACCTCGGGCTTGTCGGGGGCCATCCTGGCCAGGACGCGTGAAACGAAACACGTATCAATCGACAAGTTGCATCCCAGGCCCAGCAAACCATCGACGCGCGGAAGGGGGTCATTAAGCAGCAGTTGTAACCAGATGTCGGTGCCGCATGAGAAGCCCACGAGCACGACGGTCGACGCCTGGAAACGTTCGACCACGTCCAGAAGCCATTCGCGCAGAATGACAATGTGATCTGCAAGTGATAATGAAATCCGCAGGCGACGATCGGTCTCGTAATCGTAAAGCGATGGGCTCACGCTGCGATAGGGGAGGCGCTTCAGGTGAGGCTCGAGCTCTCGATAGCCGAGGCCGAGGCCGTGAAGGAGACATACCAGCACGTCCGAGCTTACCTGGTTGTCTGCGTAGCGCAGAAAATCGCCGATAATCCTTGGATCGAGGGTCGCACGGTTAAGCTTGCGGCAAATACCTTCGGTGAGCGCGAAACGACGCTCGATGAGCCGGCACTCGATTTCACTGCCAGCCGAGGTTTTGCTCCCTGTCGCGGACACCGCCTCGATCTCGGCAAGCAGCTCCGCGGCGCTCTGCCATCGATCGGCCGGTCGTTTCTCCAGGCACTTCATCACTGCATTGGCGAGCCGCAGCGGAACGGCCGGTCGCCATTTGGCAATCGGTTCGGGCCGCATGGCGAGGTGCGCGGCCATGACCTGCTGGGCCGTTTCGAGCGTAAACGGCAAATGCCCGGTTAACATTTCGTAAGCGACAATCCCCATGGCGTAGAGGTCGGTTCGATGGTCCACTGCGGCACCGCCCACCTGCTCAGGAGCCATGTAGGAGGGTGTGCCGACAGTTGTTCCCATCGCGGTCAGCCGGGTCGAGGCCCACGTCGCCGCCGAAGTTTCGACCAACGCCTTCGCTACGCCAAAATCGGTGACATACGCGTGGCTGTCGCTCAGCAGTATGTTCTCGGGTTTCAAGTCGCGATGCACCACACCTTGCGAGTGCGCATAGGCGAGCGCGTCCAGGAGATAGCGGAGGATGCGGAGACTTTCAGGTACCGGCAACTCGCCGGCCCTCGCCATCCGAGTGCGGAGCGTTTCGCCGTCGATTAGCGGCATGACGTAGAACATTACTCCGCACGACTCGCCGGAGTCGATCAACGGCAAAATGTGGGGATGGGTGAGCTGGGCGGCAATTCGAATCTCTCTCAGAAAACGTTCCGTGGAGGTCGCTGGACAAACCTCCGGACGCATAACCTTGACCGCTACTAACCTATCATGACGCAAGTCGTGTGCGGCATAGACGGTCGCCATACCACCCGCGCCCAGTTCGCGATCGAGTTGGTACCTGTCGGAAAGAGCATCGGCGATTCGTTGGCTCATCAATTCCACATTTTATCATGCGGCTGGACCGCAATCCTGGAAACTTTGATTTTCCTTTGGCGTTCGGTCCCGGCGTTGGTTTGCAAGACGCGGGTGGTCTCGCACGGAGTCACTGATCGGTTAACGGGGTGGACGCACCCTTCACTTATCGCTAAATTCCGCGCCAAAAAACAGTCAGGTGACTAAAGCAACTGTGGGTTTCGACGTGTGATACCGAATGCCGCAATCGGCACTGGTCAAAAGAACGGGAGGATGTGCGAGTGGAACCTCATTGGTCTCAGTTTTCAAGGACTGCCACGCAGCCAATTGAAATCAATAATCCTTTCGGAAGTGGGACTTGCATGGTCATCCGCGCGGGCGGTTCCTTCGGAAAGAATTCCGCGAAGAGACGATTCAGCTCAGGAAAGCTGGAGACATCGGCTACGAGTACAGTCGTATTGACAACCAGGCTGAGTTGGCTACCGCCCGCTCTCAAAACGGCCTCTAGGTTTCTGAATGCTTGCCGTGCCTGTGCTTCGAAGCCGAAGCCGACGGCTTCGCCGCTGGCGGGATCCACCCCTGGCTGTCCCGAGACGAACAATAGCCCTCCCGCGCGAACCGCCTGTGAATACGGCCCGATAGCCTTGAGACCTGAAACCTGAACGACCTCCTTTTTAACCATCGCCGCCTCCATTTTCTTTCTGCTGAGTTTACCACGAAAAGGAGGAGCAGCACTCTCGTTGGATTATGCGGCTCGAAATTGGGAGAGGGGCGGTCAAGTTGCCGGTAAACGGCCTAACCGCGGAAGCAGCCGTGCGGCATCGCTGGCCATTTGGAAAGCAGGTTGGAAAAGATTTTTTTATCACTTCTCATAAGTGGAAATACTTGACTCCTCTGCGAAAGATTGCGAACTTAAAGAGGATTGGTACGTCGCTCGGGGCAGCGCTGAGCTGGTAGCGCAGACCTGTTTCTCAAGGTCTGCGGCTTCTTGGCTGCACGGCTGGACGAAACGCGGACCTACAATGCAGGTCCGCGCTACATACTTTCGGATGAATAACACATCATTGGCACCAACGCAATCTGTGGCGGAGGAGTGGCAGTACGCTCCCCTGGAAGGCTACTGGGATGAGGCCTTGCTCCCTTCCGGGTTTCCGCGCCGCCACTGGCGCCAGCTTACCGTGGCCATCCGGCGCATGGGCTTCCGGCAATTTAATCGCTACTGGCAATCCGGCATGCAACTCATCCGGGATGCCAGCCTCTCCAGCAACGTCGCGAGCGACCCGTGGGGCAACGAGCGCCCCTTGCCGCTTGATCCCATCCCGCTGGTGATTGCCGAAAACGAATGGGCGCAGATTGAAAAGGCGGTGATCCAGCGCGCCGCCTTGCTGAACGCGATGCTATTCGATCTGTACGGCCAGCAGCGGTTGATGTACCAGGACCATCTTCCCCCCGCCCTGGTCTTCGGCAATCCGCAATTCCTGCGGCCCTGCTTCGGCATTACCCCTCCGGACGGCGTGCATTTGCACACTTATGCGGCAGATTTGGGCCGCTCTCCCGACGGCCGCTGGTGGGTGGTTGCCGACCGCACGCAGGCGCCCGCCGGGATGGGCTACGCGCTGGAAAATCGGTTGGTCAGCGCGCGCACCTTGTCCACGGTTTTCAGCCAGTACCGGGTTCGGCAACTGGCGCGCTTCTTTGACGTTCGCCGCGATGCGCTGCTCGCCCTGGCAGCCCGGCAAAGCCCGCGTCCCCGCGTGGTGGTGCTGACGCCGGGGCCGCACAACGACGCCTATTTCGAGCACTCCTTTCTGGCGGGTTATTGGGGATTCCCCCTGGTGGAAGGGGATGACCTGACGGTGCGCGACGGCCGCGTCTATTTGAAAACCCTGGCCGGACTGGACCCGGTGGATTTGATCATGCGCCGCTTCGATGACAGTTTCTGCGATCCCCTCGAGCTGCGCGGCGAATCCCTGCTGGGCGTGCCCGGGCTCGTCCAGGCCGTCCGCAACGGCGCCGTGGTGATTGACAATGCTCTGGGCAGCGGGTTGGTGGAAGCGATGGGGCACATGGCTTTCCTGCCGGGGCTTTGCCGCCAGCTTCTGGGTGAAGACCTGCGCATGCCTTCCGTGGCCACGTGGTGGTGCGGCCAGGAAAAGCCCTGCCAATACGTGCTCGAGCATCTCGATGAGCTGGTGATCAAGCCGTCATCTCCCAGTTTCGGTTTCCACTTGGAATATCCGGCGATGATGGATGCCGCCGGGCGCGAAACGCTGATCGCCCGAATCAAAGCGCACCCGGAGCGGTATGTGGCGCAAGAGGGAATTGCATTGTCCACGGCCCCGGCGCGCACCGACTCGGGATTGGCCGCTCGCCACGTGGTGCTGAGAGTCTTCGCCGCCTGGGACGGCCAGTCCTATACCGTAATGCCCGGCGGCCTGACGCGGGTGACCACGGAAACCTCTTCCCATCGGCTTCCTGTACCCCTGGGCGGCGCCAGCAAGGATACCTGGGTGCTGGGAGGCGCGGAAGAGTCATCGCCCGTGCCCAGCCTGCCTCCGGTTTCGATCGATGCCTATTCCAGCCGGGGCACCTTGCCCAGCCGCGTTGCCGACAATCTCTATTGGCTGGGCCGGTACACCGAACGGGTGGAAGCGAATGTTCGTCTGCTCCGCGCCATGCTGCCCGCGCTCTCTGCAGAGGAGGATTTCGGGCGCGCGGTAACCCTGGACACGGCGGTTTATCTTTTGGTGGGACTGCATTTTCTGCCGCCGGAAGACGCCACGGCCTCACTCGCCGAGCAACGTTGGCGGGTGCAGCGATTTCTCACCGACATGGTCTATGACCCCTCGCGGATTTCCAGCCTGGGATGGAATCTCAAAGAGATGCGCCGCGTGGCCTGGCAACTGAAGGAGCGGCTGTCGAGTGATACGTGGCGCGTTCTCCAGCAACTGGAGGCGGAGTTCTCGCGCGCCGTGCCGGTGAATCCCGAGCACCGGTTCATCGCCCACATTGGCGTACTTGACCGCGCCGTCATGACCCTGTCGGCCTTCTCCGGTTTGCTGATGGAAAACACCACGCGCGGCGAGGGCTGGCGCTTTCTGGAACTTGGCCGCCGCTTGGAGAGAGCCCTGCAGATGGCGGAATTGCTGCGCGCCGGGGTGGCGGAAGTTCCTGCGGACGCCCAACCTTACCTCAACGTGTTGCTCCAGGTCGCCGACAGTTCCATTACTTACCGCACGCGATATTTGAGCGTCCTCAGAACCGATCTGGTGTTGCAACTCTTGCTGGCGGATGAGTCGAACCCCCGGTCTGTAGGGTTCCAATTGGCTGCCCTGGTTTATCAATTTGATTCCCTCGGTGAGCCCGGCGACGCTGAGCACGGCCGGCTGCAAGCGCTGGCTTCCAAGACCCTCCGCGATCTCCACGTGGCGCCCATGGTGGAGCTTGGCCAGCGGGACAACGCGTGGCGCTTCGTGGCGCTGGAATCCCTGCTCGAGCAGCTCAAGGTCAACTTGTTTGAATTCTCCGAAGCGTTAACGGCGCAATACATGAGCCCCGCCAAGGCTTCGCGCCTGACGTCGTCGTGGTGAGGTAAAATGCTCTATCGCATTACCCATTCCACTCGCTACGCATATCCGTCACCGGTGACGCAGTGTTTCAATGAGGCGCACCTGACTCCGCGGGCGCTGCCCGGCCAGCGCGTTCGCGAGCACTCGCTGCAAGTCAATCCTCTTCCGGCCTTCCTGGTGAATCGCATCGACTATTTCGGCAACCAAGTTTCCACCTTTGCGGTTTTTGAAAAGCACGACCGCTTTGCCGCCGTCGCCTCGAGCGTGGTGGAAGTCGAGCCGGCGGGTAGGGAAATACTTTCCTCCCCAGCGTGGGAGCAGGTTCGCGATTTGCTGGCCCTGCCATTCGATGCGGATTCGATCGCTGCTTCCGAATTCATCTTTGACTCGCCTTACATTTCCGCTCTCGCGGAGTTGCGGGAATATGCGCGCCCCACTTTCACGCCCGGACGCCCGCTGCTGAGCGCACTGCAAGAACTGACCCGACGTATCCACGACGAATTCGAGTACCAGCCCAAGTCCACGTCCATCGATACGCCGCTCCTCGAAGTCCTGCACAACCGCCAGGGGGTGTGCCAGGATTTTGCTCACCTCATGATCGGCGCGCTTCGTTCCTTGCGCTTGTCGGCGCGATACGTGAGCGGTTACATCCGCAGCGGCCCGCGGTTTCAAGGAGCGGCAGCGTCGCACGCCTGGGTGTCAGTGTTCGATCCGCAAAATGGCTGGTTGAGTTTTGATCCCACCAACAACCTGATGCCTTCTGACGCCCATATCACTCTAGCCTGGGGACGCGACTATGGAGATGTGACCCCGGTGAAAGGCCTAACCCTGGGCGGCGGTGGGCAATCCGTGGAAGTGGAAGTCCGCGTCCAGCCGCTGGAAGCATGATCCCGCCGTTGGCTCATTAGCGCCTTAGAATTTTATAAGTTCTTTAGAATGTGTTGGCTGGGAGGCAGGGATTCGAACCCCGATACACAGATCCAGAGTCTGCGGTCCTACCGTTAGACGACCTCCCACCGGACTTCTTTAAATAGGTTAATACGGGCGTATAAGGGCTTGTCAAGACTTCTTTTTGGAACGTCTTGACACCCTTTACCTATGTCCAGAGGCAGGGTGCTCAGAATAACCGGAAGCTGACTTCCACCATGACGCGCACCGGCACGGGCGAACCGTTTCTCATGGCCGGTTTGAACTTCCACGTCCTTACCGTTTCCACAGCTTTTTCATCCAAGCCCAGACCCAGGGGCTTGACGACTTTGCAATCGGTGACGCCTCCGGAGGCATCGACGACGATCCACAGCACGACGGTGCCTTGGTACTTCGCCTTGCGAGCTTCCTCGGAGTACATGGGATCGGGCCGGTAAATGGCGATGGGGGCGCTGACGCCACCTCCCACGCTATAAATTCCACCCCCGGTGCCGCCGCCTTCGCCGGGACCGAGGCCGCCGCCTTTGCCGGAACCAACCCCCGTGCCTTCGCCGCTTCCGATGCCACCGCCAAATCCCGGGCCATTCGAGGCCGGGCCGATCACCCCGTTCGGATCACCCCAAGGCATGTTGGCGCTCATGGCCGGGAGCTTTAATTCCGGCGGCCCCAGTAGTGTGGGCGTAACCGGAAGTTGCGGGGCCGGGTTGAGAATCACGGCCATAGGTGGGGCGAGCTGCGTCTTTGCAAACTTGGGGATGGCGCCTTTCGACGCCGGGGTCGGCGAGCGATCTCCACCGCCTCCGCCGCCTCCCGCCTTCTTGCCCGCCGAAGGAGCCAATTGCGAGAGGTAAGGTGAGATATCCACGATCTGGACCCTGGTGGCGGCTTTCACCGGCTGCCACATGCGTGAAAGGATGAAGGGGAGCAAGAGAAGTGTCAGCGCGACGGCATGCACCAGCAGGGAATTGACCCAGGAGGCTGGTTGCATGCGATAGTCGCCCCAAATGTCGGGAGGGTAGGGCCGATTCTTGAATTTCAGCGAACTTGCCAATTCGCCCAAGGCAAATCCCGCGATCAACCCCAAGAGCAAACCGGCGTCTCGCCGCAAGAACCAGCCGGCCGCTCCCAACACCACGGCCGCGGCGAACGCGCACATGACGCGCTTTTCCATCTGTCCGCGGTTGTAAATCCCGATCGGGTCCTTCGGCTTTTCAAGCGCCACCTTGATCTGGGAGGGGAGTTCCATGAACCAGGGGGGCATGTCCGTGGCCGGCAGCTTGACTTCGCCGCGATAGTATTGCGCGGGCACCGTCACCTTCGGTTCCCGCCACAGGTCGCGGACCTGCCGGAATGCCGAAACGAAAAAGGAGGGGCTCTCAACGATGGTGAATTTGAATCCCTCGTCACCGGCGGGTGCGGGGGCGGGTGTGTTTTGGGGCGGCATATTTGCCGGACCGGCTTCAACCGGGAGATTGCTGGTTGGCATTAACCTTGGTTCCCATTCCTCGGGCTAATTCTATACCCGGACGCAAACTTCTGGCTTAAACCTCTGCCCTTACAATTGATGACGCACGACGCAACCGGGTTGCATCAATTCGGACTATGTAGTGCGTCCCCATATACCCTTTCTTCATACTACCACATTCCGCGCCAGGGGATAAAGCGCAAGATGCACGGATTTTCGACACCTTTACCTACTAGCTTGAGATACGCGCGCCGACTTGATACACTGTTCATGCGATTTCAATTCACTTTGCGGACGGTCAACCTTTTATGCCAGCCCGAGCCAGTTTCCTTGATCCTTTGGAGCCCGCCCATGGCGAGCACGGAAAGCTCTACGTTATCGGCACTCCGATTGGAAATCTTGAGGACATCACCCTCCGCGCCATCCGTACTCTCAAAGAGGTTGACCTGATTGCCTGCGAGGACACTCGCCGCACGCAAAAACTCCTCAATGCTTATAGGATTCAAACGCGCACTATAAGTTACCACGAGCACAATGAAATGACGCGCGCCCCCGAGTTGATTATCCAGATGGAAGAGGGCAGCAGTATTGCCCTGGTTGCGGACGCCGGCATGCCCGTGGTGTCCGACCCGGGCTTTCGGCTGGTACACCTCGCGGTTCGCCACAGCATTCCCGTGATTCCCGTGCCCGGCGCCTCGGCCTTCCTGGCGGCGCTGGCGGCTTCCGGATTGCCCGTGGATAAGTTCCGTTTCCTGGGATTCCTGCCCAGCAAGAAGGGCGAGCGCAAAAAGGCTTTGGAGGAACTCAAAGGCGCCACCAAGACGCTGATCTTCTACGAAGCGCCGCATCGCTTGCTGGAGATGCTCAAGGACGCGCTGGAAATCCTCGGCGAACGCGACATCGTGGTGGCCCGGGAAGTGACTAAAATCCACGAGGAGTTCCTGCGCGGGACCATCAGCACGACCATCGAGTATTTGAAGAGGAAGCCGGTCAAGGGCGAGATTACCGTCCTGATCGGCCTGCCCACCGTAGCGGAGGCTAGCGAAAGCGCCCCGCCGGCGGCGTCCATCACCTCCGAAATCCAAACCGTCATGGCGGAGCGCAAGGTGGATGAACGCGCCGCCTTGAAAATTGTGGCGCGCGCCCGCGGCGTCTCCAAGAGCGACGCCTACCGCCTTTTGCAAGCGGAAAAGAGCCGAAAAAAGTAGCCCAGATTTCGTATCATCCGGCAGCAGCGCAGATTGACCCGCTTCCCCGTTCATTTTCGATAACCCCATTTCTTTTCATCAACATCGCCAGAGAGTTGCTCTAACTCGTTTGGTTTCATTAACATCGCCAGAAGGCGATTATCCGACATTTTTTCTATATGTGTTTTCAATAACTTAAGGAAATCCTGCCTCATTTTTTACCCCCTTTTTTTTTCAAGACCGTGGCCATTGGTGGATAGACTAACTATCTTAATTTCAATGACATAGGATTTTGAAGAATTTTTGCACTTCATCGCTAAGCCCTTTTTCTTCTAATACATCGCCAGAGTCGAGTCCATTTTTTTCGCCCCGCCCCCCGGCTTTCGAGCTAACTCTCAGTATTTGAATAAGATACAGCGTTGAGACATTTTGACCCTAAACGCTAGCCCCCTTGTTTTCTAGCATATCGCGAGAGCCGGGCGCGTGTTTCTCATCATCCTTTTCTAAAACTTCCCCCTGACGCTCATAGCGTTTAAGCTTCAGATGCCAGTGTCAGGTGCTAGGGGCCAGGGGGCGAACGCGGGGCTGGGTTCTGGAGGTTATCCCCAGCACCTAGTCCCCAGCACCTGGCCCCTGCCTTTTCGTATGGATTACGCCGACCCCTTAAATAGGTCGGCGCCCTTGCAACTCGGCCAGTCGGGGCTGGCCTTATGGATTACTATACAGTCACGATATTGGCGTGTCAATAGGAAAATTAGCCTACAGTCTGGAAAATCAAACTCCGACGAAATGTCCTGGCCCTTCCCTGCCGATAAGAAGTGTAGCGCGGACCCCCGTCTTTGGGGTCCGCGGTTCTTCCTCGGCAAATACATCGAATCGCGAAAATGAGCGCCAGCCCCTGCGTTCGGGATCGTGAGTCTCAGGAAGAGCTTTCTGATTGTCCAAACTGCGTGCACCCCGCCAGCCCGCGTAGCGGGCGGAAGACCGTAGCCCACGGCGGAAGCCGTGGGAGAATCGGCCCCCCACCCTCCTTGAGCCCCGTAAGGGGCGAAAGAAATCACGCCCAACGGCAACGGGGCAATAACCTTGTTCTCGGGCCGTCGAACCTGCATGACGGTGTGAAACTATCGCAGGGACGGGTTTTTTCGCCCCTCCGGGGCTTGGGGACTTTACTCGAACGCGTCACCCATAGCTCACGCTATGGGCTACGACCTTTCGCCCGCTGCGCGGGCCGTGATGTTGAGCGCGCAAATTCACCAGCGCCAGCTCTCTCTGACATTGCCTGCCGGTTATGGCGGCTCGCCGGGCAAGCATAGCGACGTGTTTTGTAGGTCCGCGGCTTTTATCTTTTAACCATCCCATTGATATCCTGGGCTGCTTCTTCAAGGACTTCTTGCACCGTGTCTGTGCCTGCATATGCGTCGAGAAGAGCCCGGGTCCAACGGGTGGCGATTTCCAGATAATTGACGGCGGGTGTCACCAGCACCTGTCCCAATTCCTCCACGAGTTTCTTTGAGACTTTGTAAAAGTCTCCCCAGGGATCGGTATGCTTGACAAAAACCGGATCGTTCCAAACACTGGCGCGCGTCGGGTTCATGTTGCCCTCGAAGGCCGAGCGCAAAAGAAATTCCCGGCTGGTAGCCCACTCAATGAAGTCCCACGCCGCTTTCTTGTTGCGGGACCTGGCGTTCATCACCACCGACCAGGTCCATAGGTTGGGGCTCCTAACGCCGGTAGGGCCTGCAGGCGGGAGGGCATAACCAATTTTTCCGACCAAGCTCGACAGTGCGGCGTTCTCAAAGAAGGCCACATAGTGATCCGAGTCGACCATCAATCCATATTTCCCCTGGGCGAAGTCAATCGCGAGCTCGTACCACCGCTGATTCGGCCAGTCGATCGGCCCTGCGGATTTCAATGCTTCAATGAAATCCTGGGTAGCTCGCACGCCGGAAGGGGAGGCAATAACGCAACGGCCCGAGGAATCAAAATCCGAAGCCCCGTAGGACCAGAATTGCGTGGCGTAACCCGTGTAGACGGTGTGCCATACGAAAACTCCCCGCTGCCCAAAACCCCGAACGGCCCCGCCACTTTTTTCAGTGATGCGGTTTGAGACCGCGAAGAACTGATCCCACGTGGCGGGAACTTCCTCCCCGAATCGGCTCAGGATCGCGGGAACGTAGGCGAGATTGTAGGATTCGCAGTTGACCGGTATCTCCAGCAAAGGTCCCGAGCCTAACTTGTCGCCGAAACGCCCGGTCCAACGATTGGCCCTTAGTAAAGCGCCAAGAAAATCATCGGGATCGTAGTGGTCTTTGGCGCTTTTCAGGTAATCGTCCAAAGGCTCGACGAAACCCGCCGCCAAGTGCTCCCACAGAAGCACGGGCCCGGACATGTACACATCCGCCGCGTCTTCCCCGTCCAAGAAAGCACTTATTCGGTTCGAAAAGTATTGATCGCTACCAATGATATTCAGATGTGCGGTATGACCCGTTCGCTCCTCGAATTCGTCGATATGACGCTTGACACTGTCGACGTAAGCGTCTGTATCCGGCGCGAAAAATTTTACCACGGCCATCGCTACCTCCTGCTTGTGCCATTACGATTGTTTCCACGAATTTTCTGAATTGTGGAGGGGCTAGCCCCCATCGGCAATGTCTCGAGTACTTTCTCAACGGCGCGCGCAGGATGATAGCAGGCGCCCGGCCCGGTTTCAAGAGATGTTGATCGGTAGCGTTGACCTCGCCTCACCATCGCCAGCTTTTCCTGACATCGCCTGCCGGTTTTGGCGTCTCGCCGAGACATTTCTTGGACTGATCGCACGGCGCTGGTTCGCGGGGGCATTGCGCATTGTTCGGAAACCATTCTAACTCCCTGTGTTTCAGATGATTACGCGGTCTCAGGGAAACCTCAGAATTGCTCCACAGAATAAGTACTTTGGCGGCCCGGTTGCCAGCCCAGGTCCCAGGACGAATCAACAAGGGAGGGCACGATGAAACGCACACTCTGGTTTTTGACAATGGGTTTGGGATTGGCAGTGGGCACGGCCTGGGCTGCGCAGGGCACTGCGCAGGTGGGCACCGTACAGGATACCGGGGACATGATTCATAAGGCCGAGCAATCCATGGTTCTCATCCTCGGGGGGAACGGTGGGGGGCGCGTGCTGAGCGTGAGCACCGGCGTGATCGTTCGCTCGGACGGGATCGTGCTCACGGCTTACCGCCCACTTAAGGGCGCTCAGGAAGTGCAAGTGCGAATGTGGAACGGGGAAGTCTACGACCAAGTTGAGTTGATGGGTTTCGATGAGCGCCGCGACGTGGCGGCCCTGCACATTCCGGCCAGCGGACTTGCCGCGCTTTCCGGCGCCGCGCTGGAAGAGGCGGCGCCGGGCGACCGGATCCATGTGCTCGATGTCAACGGGATGCTGGCGTGGTCGTCTTCGGATGGCGTTCTAGGCCCGGTTCGGCTGGCCGATGAATTCCTGGGGGCCGGCCACGGCTTTCGAGTTATCCAGTTTATGGCCTCGCTTCCTCCCGGCGCGCTGGGCGGCGCCTTGGTCAGTTCGCGGCAACAACTCCTGGGAATCATCACGGGCTCGCCGAATACCGGCCGGGCGCAATTTGCTGTTCCCTTGGCGAGCGTCGCGGGGCTCGAAGCTCAAGGCTTGCGGACGGCGCTGGGAAATGGGAAAAACCTTGCGCTGCCCGCCGCCATCCCCAACCCGGGGCCCGCGGCGGAGGCGCCGAGCTCTCCACTTGCGGCTCTGGCCATAGCCCAGACGCTGCGGGTGACCTCGAAAACTTCTTTCTTCACCCCCTTTATGCTGGAAAAGGAACTGCTGGACGACTCGGAGTTCCGCGCCCTCGGACTCAGTGTGGTGAATGACAACCAGGGCGGGGAACTGCTGGTGAACATCGACCGGCCCCTGTTCACCTATGATTTCACTTATGCGGTGAGTGATTCCCACTCGGGAATAGTCCTCGCCACGGGCAAAGTCACCGCCATCGACGGTCCGCACGCGGCGCAGGGAATCGCTAAAAAGCTGGTGCAGGAATTGGAAAAGGCGCGGGCAGTGAACGCCGCGCTGGCCAACCGGCAGGAAGCGCTCAGCAGTGAACAACCACAAAGTTTCTAAGGGTGCTGGGGACGCTGGGGAGTCCACCATTCGGGAAGAATGCGCGGGATGTGTATCTTTCTCAAAACGGGCGCCCACTCGGGTCGAAACTCCGTGATGATGTTACGAATCGCAATGCTTTCCAGTCCTCGCACCGCGCGGCGCTGAGCGTGCGTGACATCGTTAAATCCATCCGGCAGGATGCCCATGCCCACGAAGCCGGCTGCCGCCGCGCCCGCCAGGTTCGCAAACGCCACGGTGTTGCGTCCGGAATCGGTTTTGTCGACGAAGGTAAAGGCCACGGCATGAAATATTCGAATCAGGTCGTTCTTGCTGGCGGAGGGAACGTAGCGGGGATCTTCATGCAAGGCAACCTCCCCCAGCAGTTGCCCGGTTCGATTCGAGGTGTCCGCCGCGATCTGCTCCCCATACCATCTCCCCAAGGCTCCCCCACCGTCCTTCCATTCGCGTGGATAACCGCGCGGCGGATGCAGCATGTAGAAACCCGCTCCGAACACGGGGAGAATGAAATCCTGTGGACCATAAGTTCGATGGAGGTAGATTTGAAACTTGTCCTCCGGCGTGAGGCGCACTTGACTTATGGCCGGAGGCAGAACGGCAATGACGCCGGAATCGCTGTCCTGCGCGAACATGGGTTTTGCACAAATCAGCAAGAGCGCAGCGGCTAACACCCTGCGGCCGGCCTTTCTCACGCCAAGTGATTCTGCATGCCGGGTGCGGACTTCCTTAATGGTTCCCCCTCCGAAAAAGCCGTAGATCGAGGTCCATCGTTCCAGACGGCCCCTCGGTCCGGGCGCGGAGTCATTCTATCCCAATTCCTGAAGGGTCATCATGAGGCGCTGGGGCGCGCGTCGCCGGTCGTTGACCCTCGGCGTCGGCGAGCGTGGTAGACCTCGTGCCAGCCCCCGGTTGGGATCGCGGCCCCGATGCCGCCGAATATGCCCAGACCCACCGGCCACACCCAGCCAATGTCGCGCATCCCAGTGTTTCCAAACCAGGGGCTGTTATTGACTTTAACGGCGAGGGCCGCCAGGGCCGCTCCAATCCCCGCGCCAATGACCGTGTTTCGCAGACGATGATTTTTGCTCCTGAAATATACGCGGAGAATGTCCTTCCGCGCGAACGTCTGCTCACCCGCTGGCTGCCGAAGTGTAATGCCCTCGTCGTCCAGCGCCTGAAACGTCCCCTCGTAGGATATGGAGTCGTTCGGCTCCACACGGATTAATTGGCCAGGCTTCAGAATGGTGAGATTGTCCCATTCAGAGCTGACGGCCCAGAGAGGAGACAACGCCGGGAGGACGAACGTGGAAAGTATCAACGCAAGGAACAATACGCAATTCGAGTGATTCATGGCTTGACCTCCTGGTGAAGCGTTGAAACAAAGGTGAAATAGTTGGTTTTGTTTGCCGCCCACTGAGCCGCCTCGTTTGCGCCGGCCCCTTGGTCTCACCGGAACGTCACACCGATGCGGAAGCCAACGAAACTGAACTGGCTGAGATTTGGGAACGATGCCCAGAGGATGCGGCCGCCGTGGGCGTTATACCTAACGTCGAAGCGCGCGCCGATATGCTTCGACGCGAAGAGGTCGACGCCACCGCCGAGGTTGAAGCCGTTTGTTTTGTTCCCGCCAGCGGTGTCCGTGTCCTGCCCGAAGAAATTGGTGTAGCCGCCTGACACGAACGGCACGGCGTGGTTTCGCATATTCTTGAGGAAGAAGTGGTAGGAAAGGTTGGCTGAGCCCAACCCAATCCAGTTCAGATTGCCGTTGGTCGACGTATTCCAGCCTGCGGTTGCAAGTTCCGCGCCCACGCCCACACCACTCTTGTCGATGTACTCCCCGCCAAACCCGGTGGTTGGGCCCATTTGACGCGTCCCAGCGCCGATAAATACGTATCCCAGACCCAGAGACTTTTGATCGGCGCCCTGTGCCGACATGGCTACCGGCGCCGCGAGGAGCAAGGCTACTGTCGCAATGAGTTTTTTAATATTTCACCTCTTGCTAATAATGTTTTGCGAGGAGGTCCCAAACACTCTAATTCGGTTCTTTTGCACACACGTACCCTCGGTCGGCACGGCCCCCCTTCTGGCTATCACCAGCCGAAGGGCCGTGGCACAACCTGAAAACTATGTCGTGGTGAAGTGCGTAGTAAGCTGGCGCGTCCGAAGCCCAAGCTCGGCGCTACTACGGCGCGTGGGCATGCGGACGGCCCAGGAGGTGGCGCAGAAGGATGAGGGCCAGGCCGCTTACCGCGAGCAGGGTCACGCCTGTCCAGACGTAGAACAGAAAGCTGGGCGAGCCGGAATAAACCAGAGCATTCAGTAACGTGACGTAACCACGTGGGGAAATTCCTGGGAGCATCGGAAAGTCATTGAGAAAGTAACGAAGATCGATGGTCTGGACCCGGTCACCGCTTAGAATGGCGCTCTGGACGATATACCAGTAGGGCCGATAGGTCAGGTAAAGCGTGATGGAGGAGAACAACAAACCCACCGCGCTGGTTAAGACCACCAGCGTCGCCACGGGCTTGGCGCGCTGAGCCGCCGGCCTCGCACTCCGCAGGCTGCCGGCGATCAGGATTGACGTGGCAACCAGCACAAGCCCGGAAAAGATGAGGATCATGAGCCCCGAAATCTCTACCACTGCGGCGTTCCGCCTGGAGATATCCGGCCCAAAGGCCGATTCCCCGGGGAACCCCGGATGTACTCCCTCGACAGCGTCGAACTTTGCCGCGAGGTAGGCGAAGAGCGCGGCTTCCGATTGATTACCTTCCTTCTGGCAAGATGCCTGAAGCTGCCTGTAAGCCATGGCTTGGAGACTTGTTCCCATCCAATGTTCGAGGCCGGTGCGTCCCTGGGAGTCGAGCAACTGGCCAAAGCGCGCCACGGTCCAGTATTCGTCGCGCCCGCCCTTTCGATCACCGCGGGCTTCGAGGTCGGCTCCGGTGTGAAGAAGCGATTTGGCAAACCGCTCGGAATTCTGGAAAGCATGGTTAGGGAGGTCGATCCACACGCGGGACTCCACCTCATAGGGGTCGTAAAAGCCGTAGCGCGGTACAACCCGGCGATTGATTTGCGCGACCCGGTCCAGATAATCATCGAATTTTGGCGACTGGAACGCCGCCGCCATGGTGCTCTGCCACGCTCGCTCTTGTTCTTGAGTCGGCGGCGACCATACACCCCGGCGAAAATGCGCCCGCTCGATGGATTCCGCCGTGATCAAGTGAAGAAGGGCATTCTGCGGATCCCATCGCTCGAGCTTCTCGACCCACGGGCCGGTTTCTGAAAGTCCAGGGTTGCGCATGGCGACGACGGCGTAGACCCAAAGGAGGTTCGGGTCGAGGCGGGCGGCTTCCTCCGCCAAGCGGGCGCTGGCGCGGGGATCTTGGAGGCGCACGGCGCAGAAGGCCAGGCCCTCAGGGTCGTGGCGCATCTCCGCCCGCTTAGCGAGGGCCTCAATCTCCGGCTGAGAATTCCGTGGGGCTACCTGATACAGATGAAACCAGGGCCTCAGCGCTACCTGGAACGCCTGCCGGAAGGGCGGGGCAGCGAAAAACAGAAGGGCCGCCAGCGCGCAGGCGCCGCCGATGACTATCGCCGCCTTGCGCAGGGAGGCACTCTTGGCGAAAAGCCCACCGTCAGGAACCATATCCTGCCCGCCGCGGCCCGGGATGAGGAAGGATGCCAGGGCGTGCTTCACCAGGACACTCGCGCCACCCAGCGCCCACATGGTTGCCGCCCATTGGCCTTCCACGTGGTTCAGTTCGCCCTCCATCGCCCGGCCCCATTCGCGAGTGTCGGACGGCGCCAGGCGAATCGCGTATTCCAAGAGCACGGTCGCCGCTTGACGGAGATGTGATTCCAGCATCATTCTCACCCACTCGAGAAGGCGGGTTGCCGCACCATGGAGCGCGGGCGCGCTTCGGCCAGCTTGGCCCTCGCCAATTCCAATCCATTCGGCGTCAATCGGTATGTGTGCCTCGGCGGCACACCGTCTTCCGTCGCCACCCAGCAAGCTTCCAGCAACCGGTACTTTTCCAGGCGCATGAGAATGGGGTAGAGCGTCCCGGATTTCAATCCGGTTTCACGGCTCAGTTCGTAACCGTAGAGCCAGTCGGTGGAGCGCTCCAGGAACTTTTCCAGCACCAGGAGAGTCTCCGGAGATAGGCGTGGAGTGTTCATGAGGAAAGTCTACATATATAGATTGGCCTTGTCAAGCTCTTTCTTAAACCCTTCTTTTTACCTCATGTCGATCGGATCTAATGGCGGCTTTCGGTCGGCGCCCGGTATTGGAAGAATGCCCCGCCTGCTGCCGAGGCGGTCAGAAGCCCTCAGCGCTGTACATGGGCAGAGTGGCTCCGACGAAACGCACTCTTACGCGGCAGAATCCCTCGTCCTCTTTGACAATGCCGACTACAGCGGCTTCCGTGAAAAAATCGGTGGCTCCCTCGTCGGGCCGGGTCGGACCGCGCCCGGGGATGACGACGGTCAGGTTGGCAAAGATGGCCACTTCGTGTTTGGTGAGAAAGGAGAGGCCGCGCCGGCTGACTTCCAACGCGGTCGTGGAATCCTCGAACTCCTGGCCTGCCGCGTCCAGCCCTCGCACCCGGATGGGGATGGCCGCTTCTACCCGGTGCTGGCTGCGGTGGTCTTCTTTGGAGGGCTCCGTCAAAGTCACTTGATCCTTTCAGGAAGTGATTACCGCTTCTGTCCTGTCCGGGTTGACGGCGAGCGAGGCGAAGAACGCGTCCACGCGCTCGAGTACCTCGCCGGTTTGGCGCGCGCTTTGCACTTGCCGTCGTAATTCCGTTCCGTTGCGCACCCCGTGCGTAAACCAGCTTGCGAATTGCTTCATCTTGCCGATGGCGCCGGGAATTTCCTCGGCGACGAGCATGGAGTAGTATGTACGAATCAACTCGTAACGGTCGGCGTCAGACGGTTCGCGATACGTTCCAGTGGCGAAGAATTCCGCAAGCTGGCGAAAGATCCAGGGATTGGAAGCGGCGGCGCGCCCGATCATTACCGCGTCGCAGCCGGTCTGTTCGTACAGCGCCAGGGCGTCCGGGGGTTTAAACACGTCGCCGTTGCCGATCACGGGAATGCGCACGGCTTGCTTGACCTGCTGGATGATTTCCCAACGCGCCCGGCCGCTGAAACCTTGCACGCGGGTGCGCGGGTGGATCGCCAAAGCTTCCGCGCCGCAGTCTTCCGCCAGGCGCGCCACTTGCAAAGCCACAATTTCCTCTTCACTCCAGCCGGAACGGAGTTTAAGGGTCAAGGGAATCTTAACAGCAGCGCGCAGGGCGCGCAGGATTTTTTCCAGCAACGGCAGGTCGCGCAGTAGTCCTGAGCCCCCACACTTAACCACTTTCTTGGCGGGGCAACCGAGGTTTAAGTCCACCAGGTCAAATCCCAGGTCTTCGATTTGGCGCGCGGCTTCCGCCAGGTGTGCCGGGTCAGCGCCGAAAATCTGCGCGCTGATGGGCCGCTCTTCCTCGGTGTAATACAGAAAGCGTTGCGCGCGAAAATTCTGGCGGATCATGCCCTCGCTCGATACAAACTCCGTCATGATCAGACCGCAACCACCCAGGCGTTTGATGAAGCGGCGGAACACCGTGTCCGTAATGCCCGCCATGGGCGCCAGGATGTGCGCCGGTTGGATGGCTATGTTGCGAATTTGAAGATCGTTAAATACCATGCGCTACGGCACCACTAAGCCTTCCGCTTGGGCCAGTTTTCCCTGTTTCGCGTCGAACGTATAGAGAGTGTCGGCTCTCAAAACTAAGGCAGAGGCCACATGCAAGACATCGAGAGTCCTCGTCCCCAGGCGCTGAGTGTGCTTTTCCGCAAGCCGTTGGGCCCGATCGAACACCGCCGAGGACAACGGCCTAATCTCGAATATACCGTTCTCGATGTCTTCCTGAAATAGGCTTTGCGCCGCCCTGACCTGCGTAGGATCAACCTCCTTCCGAAAAAGCCGCAGATAGAAAGCGTTCGTAATCTCGACTTCGTTGAAGAGGGTCAGCGATATGGGCAAGGTTGCAGATTCAATCCGCGCCGCCGCCCGGGCGGAGTTCCCGTCAAATATGTAGAGTGAGGCAAGAAAACTTGTGTCCGCGTACGCGCTCAATACCGTCCTCGTTCCCCGGCGACGAGTTCTGCCCCGGTCACCTTGAGGGGTTTATTGTTGTAGATTGCTTTCAGGCGGGCGAGAAAGTCCGGCAGCCGCGCGGCAACAGGATGCGGGGATGGAATGAGCCTGGCAATGACCCTCTTACGCTTCGTGATCAGAATTTCCTCGCGCTCGCCGAGTAAGTTCTCGACTTCCCCGAAACGATAGCGTAAATCTCGCACCGTGGCTTTTCTCATGTGATGCATTATAGCATCACATGAGCCCTAGGAGAAGCAAGCGTACGGGCCCGGTCTAGCGGGCGCCTGCGCGCTGGTCGCGATCTCGCGTCAACGGCCCGCGCGCGCCGGGAGCATGTCCTCTGCGCTCGCGATGCCGAAGCGCATTTGGCCCTCGGCCACCAATTCGCCGTTGCGGAAAATGGAGCCGCGCAACTCGCCGTACTGCGCTTTCATCCGGACCACATAGACTTCGACGCGCACCGAGTCACCGGCTTCAATCGGTTTAATAATGCGCGCCGAGGGGATATGCAAGATCATCGCAATTTTGCCCGCCATCTCCGGGCGCTCCAGCACCAACACGGCGCCTACCTGTGTGACCAGTTCCAGAATAACGCTGGTGGGAATGAGAGCGACGCCGGGGGGACTCCCGCGCGCCGCCTGATCGTCGATGGAAAAATGCTTGATCGCCACGATGTGCTGCCCGGGAACAAATTCCGCCACTTGGTCAACAAAGAGGAAGGGGTAGCGATGGGGGAGAAGGCGCGCGACGTCGGTGGGAGAGTAGTGGGCCATGGGGGAAGGATAAAGTGTAAATTGTAAATGATAAATGGTAAAAGCTAAGAGTCGTTATTTATCATTTACAATTTACACCTTATCGTTTCTCTCACCCTTCCTCTTTCGGCGGCTTCAGCAATTCCCGCTTCAAGGCGGGGTTGCGGCCGGTCCAGTCGCCGGGACGGTCTTGGTCCGCTGCGTATTGCGCCCGCACCGCCTCCAGCTTGGAGTCCATATCGTCGAGGAAATTGACCACCATGGCCTCGGCAAACATCGGTTCCTTGGGCGAACCGAACTCGAGTTTGCCGTGATGGGAGAGAATAATGTGCTCAAGCTCGTCCTTGAGTTGGGCAGGGAAGTCGGGGATCTGAAGAACTTTCGCCTGCACCATTTCGAGCGCCATGGTGATATGCCCGATGAGTTGTCCCCGCGTGGAATAGCGGAAACCACGGGTAAAAATCAGCTCTTCCGTCTTCCCCATATCGTGGAGCACCAGTCCGGCCACGATCAAGTCGCGCCGCAGCCAGGGATAATGATCCACCACGCGATCGGCCAGCGCGACGAGCGACGACACGTGTTCCAGCAGCCCCCCCAGGAAGGCATGGTGATAGCTCATCGCCGCGGGAGCCAGCTTGAACTTTTCCGCCAGGGACTCGTCTTCCAAAATGCTGAGCAGCAGAGCGCGCAGCGGACCGTCGCTCATGCGGCGTACGCGCTCCAGCAGCGCGGCGTACATCTCCTCCGGGTCGCGTTGGGTGCGGGGGAGATAATCGAACAGGTTCACTTCTTCGGGCGCGCAGAGCGTAATTTTCCGAATGCGGAGTTGCGGCGCGCCACGAAAGTTTTCCACGTGTCCGTCCACTTGCACGACTTCGTCGGCCTCAAAGGCCGGAGTGGTGCGTTCGGAGTAATCCCAGAGCTTGGCGGAAATGACCCCCGTGGTATCTTGCAGGCTGAGGTCCAGGTAGGCGGCGCCGTTGCTGGTGATCTTCCGTTCTTTGGATTGGACCAGGAATGTGCTGCGCACCGGTGAATCCGGCTTGAGGTCCTTAATGAAGGTTTGCTTCATTGAGTCTTTTCGGAGGTCAACGCCGCGCCTGGCGTAACGGCGCCGGTGTCAATGTATCCCGGCGCAAGAAAAGTGTAGCTGTCATTGCGAAGTTGGTTTAGGTATTCGCGCAACCTGGGTTCCATGCGCTGGCTGTACAAGGCGTCGCGAATCCGCGCTTCAGCCTCCTCAAATGTCGGGATTCCGGGGCTGAGCCGCTCCATGACCCGCAGGACCACGTAACCCGCCTTGACTTGAATGGGGTCGGTATATTCTTTGACCTCGAGCTTGCTGAGGGCCGTGGCGATCACCTGCGGAAGGGTGCTGATCTTCTGCAAACCAACGTCGCCCCCCTGATCGGCCGCCGGCCCGTCGGAATATTTCTTTACCACGTCGTTGAAGCGCGCGCCGGCTTTCAGTTCCGCCAGCGCGGCCTGAGCGCGTTTCTCGGCCTCTTCCGGCTTGTATTTCTCCGCGGAGATCAGGATTTCCGCCAAGTGAATCAAGCCCTCCGATTTAAACTCGTCCTTATGCTCATTGTAAAATTTCTGACAATCCTCCCGCGTCACGATGATGCGGGAACCCACGTCGCGCCCAATGACTTCCTGCATCAAAAGCTTACGGCGGATTTGGTCTTTGAAGTCCTCCCAATTAACGCCCTGTTCTTCCGCCGCCTTTTGCATGTCTTCGATCGTCGCCAGCTTATCCTCCTTGCGAATTTGATCCAGCTCCTTGACGATGTCGGTTTCCACGTTAATATCCTCGTCTTTGGCCTTCTGGACCATCAGCGACTGGTCAATCAGGTTGCGTAGAAGGTTCTTGCTTTCATCATTTAACCTGGCTTCGAGTTCGGGGCCGGAGTATTGCTGGGCAAGCTCGTCGCGAAGCTTGGCTTTTTCCCGATCATATTGGCGTTGCGTAATGATTTCAGCGTTGACGCGCGCAATGATGCGCTCCACCACGTGGGCAGCGCGGACCGGGGGCGCCGCAAAAGTTGCCGCCAGGATGGCAATGGCCAAAATTCCAATTGTTCGTTTCATCGTTTTCTTTTCTCCAAGCTCACAGCCGACAGCTAACAGCGAGCACCTGGCAGCGCGCAGCAAAAATCTAACAGAGAACAGCTAGCAACTCGCGGCCAACAGTCGGCTCTTACTGTAAGCTGTCGGCTGTTAGCTCGCTTCTCGTTTATCTTAAGTCTGAGGGTGCAGTTCCTGCAAGACGTTTTGGATTTGGGTCAGCAGGTTGCCGTCGCGCTCGCGCCCACGGAAGCGCAGAATGCGGTCAGGGCGGAAGCTGGCCTCGCGGCGCCGCCGCACAAACTGCGCCAGCCGCAGCGGATCAACCGGCGCCTGCTCATGAAACTTAATCCAGATTTCATCCCCTTTGCGCTCAACTGTCTGCACCAGCAAGCGCTCTGCCGCGCTTTTCAGCAAGGCGTAGTCAAGCAGGTTGGAAACGGAAGCGGGAATGGGGCCGAAACGGTCGGCCAGTTCGGCTTCCAGGTCCGTCCGGTCGGCGGGCGTGGCGGCGCTGGAGATGCGTTTATACATCCGCAGACGCTGGTTTTCGTCGGGAATGTATGCGTCGGGAATTTTGATATCGAGGCCCAGGTTGAGCGAGGTGCGCACTTCGATCTTGGCGGGAGCGCCTTTCAATTCCTCCACCGTCTGTTCCAGCATCTTGAGGTAGAGGTCGATGCCCATGGCGTTCAAGTGGCCATGTTGCTCGGCCCCTAGCAGATTGCCAGCGCCGCGCAATTCCAGATCCAGCGCCGCCAGGCGAAACCCTGCGCCGAGGTCGGAGAACTCCTTCATCGCCGCGAGGCGCCGCCGGGCGATGGGCGTGAGGGTATCCTCCGAACCAATCAGGAGAAAGGCGTAGGCGCGGCGGTTCGAGCGGCCCACCCGCCCGCGAAGCTGGTAGAGGTCGGCGAGGCCGAAGCGGTCGGCATGATTCACCATGATGGTATTGGCGCGCGGGATGTCCAGGCCGTTTTCGATGAGTGACGTCGCCACCAGCACGTCGTATTCACCCCGCATGAACTTCAGCATCGCCCGCTCCAGATCTTTCTCGCCCATCTGGCCGTGCGCCACGCCAATGCGCGCGGTGGGCAGCAGACGCTGCAAAAGCGCGGCCATCTGGAAAATCGATTCCACGCGGTTGTGCACGAAGAAGACCTGGCCCTGCCGTTGCATCTCCTGCATGATCGCGGATTGGATGAGCGCCTGGTTGAACGGCGCGACCGTGGTTTGAATGGCCAGGCGCCCGCGGGGCGGGGTTTCGATCACGGAAAGGTCGCGCAATCCGCCGAGCGACATGTGCAGCGTGCGCGGAATGGGCGTCGCCGACATGGTGAGCACATCCACGCCGGATTTCATTTTCTTCAGTTTCTCTTTGGCCGCCACGCCGAAGCGCTGCTCCTCGTCCACAATCAGCAAGCCCAGGTCGCGCATGTGTACGTCCTTGGAGAGCAGCCGGTGCGTTCCGATCAGGATGTCCACGCGGCCGGCTTCCGCCTCGGCGACGACTTTTTTCTGCTCCGCGGTCGAGCGAAAGCGGCTAAGCATTTCCACGCGCACGGGGAAAGCCGCCAGACGCTGGCGAAAGGTGGTGTAGTGCTGGAAGGTCAGCACCGTGGTGGGGGCCAGCACCGCTACCTGGCGGCCGTCCTGAATCACTTTGAATGCGGCGCGCATGGCGAGCTCGGTCTTGCCATACCCCACGTCGCCGCAAAGCAGCCGGTCCATGGGCTCGGGGCTTTCCAGGTCGCGCTTGATGTCGGCAAGGGCGGTGAGCTGGTCAGGCGTCTCCTCAAATTCAAACGCGTCCTCGAATTCGCGTTGCCAGGGTGTGTCGGGGGAAACCGCAACCCCGCCGCGCATTTTGCGCTCCGCGTAGAGTTGCAAAAGCTCCTGCGCCATATCGCGCAAGGCACGCTTGACGCGCGTTTTGGTGCGTTCCCAAGTGGCGCCGCCCAGGCGGTCAAGGGGAGGTTTGGCCCCTTCGTGGGAGCGGTACTTTTCCACCAGGTCCAGGCGCTCGAGCGGCACGTAGAGCTTGGCCTCGTCCTGAAAGGTCAGCAACATGAAATCGCGTGACGCGCCCGCCACTGTGATTTGCCGCAGTCCTTGGTAGATGCCAATGCCGTGATCGATATGCACCACGTAGTCGCCAACCTTCAGATCGCTGAGGTCGGAGATAAAGCTGGAAATTCCCGAACGCTCGCGCCGGCCACGCGCCGCCCAATCAAAGCCCCCGAATAAGTCCGAGTCCGCCAGCCACAATTGCTTCAGCTCGGGATAGGCCACGCCCTCGCGAATCTCACCGCGGGCAATGAACACCCCGGCAGAATGGGGTGAACTAATCGGGTGATCGGGTGATCGGGTGATCGGGTGATCTGGCGAACGAACTGCCCGCTCGTCACTCGTCACTCGCCACTTGTCACTGCTCTCGATCACCCGATCATAGGGGACCTCGTAGTCCTTCAGAATCTCTCGCAGACGATCCAACTTGCCGTTGGTGGGGACGACGAAGATGACGGACTCCCCGCGCTTCATTCGAACGCGCAAATCCTCCACCAGTTCTTTGACCCTGCCTTGATACTTGGGGGGAGGCTGCGTGAGAATCGGGTGAGAAGAATCGAGTGATCGGGTGATCGGGTGATCGGGTGAATGAGGAGCGGGGACTGGGGGCTCGGATAAGGAAAGGGCTGGCTCGTCACTCGTCACTCGCCACTCTTCACTGCTCTTCGCCCCTTCGGGCGGGAAGTATAGATCGCCGCCGATGACCACTGCCGGCGAGCCAGTTTCAGCGGCGGGCGCGAGGTTTTCCAAGCCCAATTCTTTAAGGGAAATTTGGGGAACACCCTTGATTGTCTGAAAGAATTCCGCCTCGGTCAAACAAACTTCGCGGGGTTCGGGCCGGGGCGGCACGATGTCGCGAACTTCCTCGAAGCTTGCCGCGAGGCTCTCGATCGTGGGCGAGATCTGGGCGCGGCGGTCGAGGAGTTCATCCCAAACCAGCACCGGGTGATCCAAAAGCGAAAACAGGGTGTGCGTGTGCGGCTCGACGAGCGGAACAAAAAACTCCCACCCCGGGAAAGTATTGGAGTGTTCCGATGCCCACTCGGGCTCGCGTTCAGGCAGGGGGATCCCTCGCGATTGAGCGTGCTCACGGGTGCGCATGGTAAGGACGCGCACCAGCCTTTCGAAGAATTTTGGGGAGCGCTGGGCCTCCGAAAGCGGCAGCAGCAGCGCCTGGGGTACGGGTTTGCGCGAGCGTTGCGATGAGGGGTCGAATTCCCGCACCGATTCGAGTTGGTCGCCAAAGAACTCCAGCCGGAATGGCCATTCGGCCTCGGGAGGGAAAACGTCGGCAATCCCGCCCCGCACGGAGTATTGGCCGACGGCAGAGACGGGCTCCCCGGGCTCGTACCCAACGCTCCGCAGGTGCTCCACCAGGTCGTCCAGACTCAGCTCGTCACCGACCTTGAGTTCGAGCGCGAGGGAGTTGTAGAAGGCGCTTTCGCGGAAGCGCCCCAAGGCCGCGGCCACGGGAGCAAAAATCACGCGCACCCCACCTCGCGCCAGGCGCCAAAGTGCCACGGCCCGCTGCTCCTGGATTTCCGCGTGCGGAGAGCGGCCATCGTACGGTGAGCAGTCCAGCGCCGGCAGGATTTGAACCGAGCTGCCGGCGCCGGACTTCAGCCATTCCAGAAACGTCGCCGTCGTTTGCTGATAGTTTAGCGCCGCCTCATTGTCCTGGGTCAAAACCACCACCGGCCGCTTCACCTGATTCGACAACGCCGCTATGACCATAGCCTTGGCGGCGCGGGTCAGGCCGGAGATGGTAAGGGTCTGACCGGCGGAAGGCTCCGACAGCGCCGCAACAGCCGCGCGCACGTTGGCATGTTCAAGGAGTGGCTGGAGTAGGGGATTCAGATCGGCCATGGAATTTCTTTGAAGGACAAAGTTTAAATGGTAAAAGGTAAAAGCTAAAGGATAAAGGGTAAAGGGTAAATTACATTGCGATGGTGATTTACACTTTATCCTTTACACTTTACACTTTTTTCCCGCCTGCTGCTTTTCTCGCGGCCTCGATGATGGCCGTGGTCGAATAGCCGGGCACGATCGGGATGGAAACCACTCGCCCGCCGGCGGCCTCTACTTCGTCGCGGCCGACGATTTGATCGAGACTGTAGTGCCCTCCTTTGACCAAAACATCGGGCAACATGCGTTTCACGACTCCCAGCACCGAGACGTCGTCGAAGATCGTGACGTAGTCCACGGCCGCGAGGGCGGCGATAATCTCGGCGCGCTCTGCTTCGGGTTGAAGAGCTCGATGTTTCCCCTTGAGGGCGCAAACACTGCGGTCGCTATTCATGGCAACGATCAAAACATCGCCCAGCTTGCGCGCTTCGGCAAACAGGCGAGTGTGGCCGGGATGGAGCAGGTCAAAGCAGCCGTTGGTGAGAACCACTCGCAGGCCCCGCCGTTTGAGCTCGTCAAACTTGAGATAGGCCTGATCGAGGGGCAGGATTTTGTCGATCCCCATGGGGCTATTCCCCTTCCTGGAATGCTCGCGACGGTCGGTCTTCCGGTCGGGCAATCTCCTTTCGTAAGATGTGCGGGCGCCAAATCAAGATCTTTCATTCTAACCGGCATTTCGCGCCTAGCCGAGAGATTCTCGTCGAGCGGGTGGAAGAGCAAGCCTAAGTTTCCCCACAGAGGCACAGAGATCACAGAGATAAGCACTTCTTTTTGCGCCACCAGAGGTCACAGTCATGCATTTAACCAATAGGGTTCTCTCTGTGCGATCTCCGTGATCTCTGTGCCTCTGTGGTGAAATCCTTGCTTGGGTTGCGGCTCGGCTGCGCTCAGCGTTTTGTGGAGTCTCTTCTTCGCGGCGCGAGAAAAACTTCAGAGCGTCACCAGCCGGAGCCGCACGACTGGAGCAGGTGTAGTGATATACTTGCCCCTTTTCTATAGTCGGGGGATTGCGATGCGTGACAGCCGGCCAAATGTCATACCCGCCAGTAGGGACGACAATGGGGGTTTCCAAATCGAGCGTGCTTCGGCGCCCGCGTATCAATCCAGGAGGGGGATGCAACGATGAGAGCAATTGTCTTTGAACGACCCGGGAAGGTGAGCTTGGCGGATGTTCCCGATCCTAAGCCGATGGCTGGTTGGGCGCGGATTCGCATTCGGGCAGCGGCGGTTTGCATGACGGATTTCGAGCTGTTGCGAGGTCGCCTCACCCTGGAGTATCCCCTTACGCCGGGGCACGAATACTGTGGTGTGGTGGACCAAGTTGGCTCGCCCTCCGACGAGGCGTGGCTGGGGCGGAAGGTCGTTGCGGACAACGAGATCACCTGCCTGAAGTGCAGATTTTGCCGGCGGGGAGAGTGGAGGTCCTGCCCGGAATATCGGCAAATCGGATTTGGCCCGTCAGGGGGTTATGCTGAGTATGTCGTGGCGCCCGTTCATAATCTGCATCCGCTCGCCGACACGATTTCTTTTGAGCAGGGGGCGCTGCTGGAACCGCTGGGTGTGGGCATCGCCGTGGCTTCCATCGCCGGCGCCCGCCTAGGCTCGACCGCAACGATTCTCGGCATGGGTCCGATCGGGTTGAATTGTTTGGCGGTATTGAAGGCCTCGGGAGCGCGGCGCATCCTGTGCCTGGACAAGCAGCCTAAGCGCCTGGCCTTAGCCAAATCCTGGGGAGCGCGGGAAGTGACCGAGGATGCCGAGCACCTTAAAGACTTGACCAAGACCCTGCATCCCGAAGGAACGGACATCGTCATTGAGGCCAGCGGGTATCATCCTTTGGTCCTGCTGGGAGTCAGCCTTACACGGTTTGGTGGCAGCCTTGTCCTGGCGGGTTACTGCAAGTTTGAGCTTCTGCCCTTTGCGCCGGACTCCGTCCAGGCACCCAACATCCGTATGCTGGGCGCTGGAAATAATGCGGGGTTTATTGAACCTGCCGCCCTCGCCGTGGGCGACGGCGTGCTTAGCACGGAAGGCATGATCACCCACCGCTTTCGGTTGGACGATTTTCAAAAGGTATTCTCCGACGAGCAGGTGACCGCGAGCGATTACATCAAAGGGGTCTTCGCGCTTTGAGCGGGCCGGGGGATTGGCAAATCATGCCCGCGGGATAATAGAGGTGCAGCGTGCGATCAAAATCAGCGTGGTTCACCATCGCGATATCTTTCCTAATCGTGCTCAGCGTAGCTGGGAACCTTGCAGCCGACAGCTTCAGCAAGCACATGAAGAACGCCAACAGATTTAAATCGAAAGAGGATGTCGAAAGCGCAATCGGTGAATACCAGGAGGCCCTTAAGTGCAAACCAGACTCTATTGAGGCTAAGTCCCAACTTGAAATGGCGTATGAACTGTTGGGCGATCGGCTGTTGAATAAGGGCGAAACCGAACTAGCCATCGAAGCCTACCAGAATGCACTTCGGACCGAGCCGGGCTCTTCTCGGGCGCAGTCATGGATCGGGATAGCGTATGAGCGGCTGGGCGATCAGTGGTTCAATGACGGGGAAACTGACCAGGCCATCAAGGCATATAGGAATGCCCTGGCTTCAGTGCCCGATGAGCCGTATTGGCACGAACAACTCGGCATAGCTTTGGAGAAGAAAGGTGACCGCGATGCGGCTTTGAAGGAGTACCGTGCCGCTGCTGAGCTCGCACCTCTCGACGAAGGGCTCCAGAATAAGGCTATGCAGCCTATCGGTGGACCTCAAGCCCCTTTGGACGCAGGCGGCAGCTTGGCCAAAATGAGGGAATCCATCGAAACTGCAGGAGGTAAGGTCAGCGCCCCAGTTCCCATCTCTAGACCTAACCCCGGGTACTCGCAAAGGGCGCGTCAAGCCAAATTGCAAGGCATATTGACACTGTGGGCAGTCGTCGATCGAGAAGGCAACGTCGCAGGTACCACTATTGTCACGCCACTGGGATTGGGTCTGGACGCGGAGGCATTAAAGACGGTCCGGACATGGAAGTTCCAGCCCGCGACGCGCGGCGGTACCCCTGTTCCGGTCAAAGTCATGATCCAGATTAGTTTCAGTCTCTTCTAGCTGTTCTTGCGAATCAGTGACTCCAATTCTTCCAGCGTGCGCGGCCAATCCTGCTTCATGAGTCGGGATAGGGCGCGGTCGGCAAGCAGCCTGCCTCCCGTCTGACACTTGGGGCAGTAGTTGGTTTCGTTGCTGGCGTAGCGAATACGCTGCACTTTGGTCCCGCACCGTGGGCAGGGCCTGCCATATTTGCCGTGCACCGCCATTTCCTCACGAAATGCGGTTACGTTTTCCGGGAACCCGCCTTGCGCCTCGGCGCGCAGCCGGTCGGTCCACTCGAGGAGAACGCTACGGGTGGTGACGTGAAGACGCTCGATATCATCTCGGCTCAGCCGCTGAGTTAGCGCCACGGGTGAAAGCTGAGCGCGATGAAGAATCTCGTCGGAATAGGCGTTGCCGATGCCGCTGAACAATCGGGGGTCGGTCAAGGCGCGCTTCAGCGTGTGATTGGCGGAGGTCAGGCGCGCCGCAAAGGACTCAAGATCGGCGGTGAGGACTTCCAATCCGCCCGGATCGAGCTCACGCAATCCTTCCTCGCCCTGGACGACGTGCAGCGAGGCGCGGCGCTGCGAACCCGCTTCGGTCAGGAGCACGCTGCCGTGGGGAAAATCCATGGCTGCCAGCGCGCGCTTGGGAGGGAGCTTTACACCCAGCTTGCTCCAGTGCAGGCGCCCCGCAATCATCAAGTGCAGCACCAGCCAAAGATCATCTTCGAGGCCGATGGCGATGCGTTTGCCCATGCGCCGCAACTCGCGCACGGATTTTCCTTCCACCATCTGAAGCGGCGGCGTGGCGGTGCGGAGCAGAAACGGGCTGGCCACGCGCACTCGCTCCAGCGGCTGGTGCAGAATGCGCGGCTCAAGGGCCTCGATGTACACGACGATATCGGGAAGCTCGGGCACGGTTTCGTCATCTTGACACGAGGCGCCGCGGCCGTAAACCCCCTTGTGGCACGGAGAAATCTTCGGGCTTTTGACATGGTTCGAGCGCCTGGGGAACGAACTCCGCGCTTCAAAAAGTAGAAGCTCGAGCTGCCAGACATCTCTGGCAGAAGACCGGCGGCGGGGGTATAATCACGCCTCACTATTTTATTGGGAAGTTGTTAAGTGGCGCCATAAGTTGTTGGGGACAGCGCACAAGACTTCGAGGAGTGAGAATGCTCATAACGAGGAGGGTGGAATGAAAAAACTTGCGGTTGCAGTTCTGAGTGTACTGATGGCGGCCTGCTTCGCGGACATGGCCCTTGCGCAGGCTGGCCCTCGAGGGACATCGACTTTGACCCTCAAGGGAAAAACGGTTTCGGTTGAGTACGGACGGCCCTCGCTAAGGGGACGCACCACGGATGAGTTGCTGGGCAAATTACCGGCGGGAGGCTTCTGGCGTTTGGGCTCTAACCAATCTACAACCTTTAAGACCGAACTCGATCTGGCCTTTGGCGACGTCACCGTGCCGGCGGGAGAATACAGCATTTGGATGCAGAGACAGGAGGACAATTCCTGGAAGCTCGTTTTCAACAAGGTGCACGGCCAGTTTGGCGCCAAGGAGGCCGACCAACCCGGCAGTGGGCACGACCCTTCACAAGATTTTGCGTCAGTACCTTTAAACGAATCGAAACCTACTAAGTCCGTTGAGATGCTGACTCTAACCTTACGTAAAGCCGGCGGCGGTGGAATTCTCATGATCGAATGGGGCACGCTGGAAGTCGCCGCCAGCTTCAAGGCGAAATGATGAAATAGCAAGCGTAGCGCGGGCCGGTTCGGTAGGTCCGTGGCTTTTCTTTTTCGATTGGGGACGATCCGCCCCGAATCATCGGGGCACAACGACTGCACAACGAGGAGGATGAAATGAGAAAATTTGCGATCGGAGTGTTGAGTGTGCTGATGGTGGCCTGCTTTGCGGCCGTGGCTCTTGCGCAGGGCAACCCTCGCGGCACATCGACTTTGACCCTGAAGGGGAAAACGGTTTCGGTCGAGTACGGACGGCCCTCGCTGAAGGGACGCACGACGGACGCATTGCTCGGTGGGTTGAAAGCCGGGGGGCTGTGGCGGATCGGGGCGGACAAATCCACAACCTTTAAGACTGCCGGTGATTTGGCTTTCGGTGATGTCACGATCCCAGCGGGGGAATACAGCATCTGGATGCAGCGCCAGGAAGACAATTCCTGGAAGCTGCTTTTCGACCAGAAGCACGGCCAATGGGGAGCACCTGCCCCCGACGCTTCGGAGGCCTTCGCGTCCGTGCCGCTCTCGGCTACGAATGCCACTGCGCCGGTGGAGATGGTTACCATCACGCTTCACAAAGCGGGAGGCGGTGGTGAGCTTGTCATCGAGTGGGGAACCCTCAAGGCTTCCGCCACCTTCAAAGCGAAATGACGGGGAAAGCGAATTCAGTTACTGAGGTCCCGAGTCCGAAGTCCGGACGTTGTGATTCATTACCACCGAGGCGCTGAGACGCTGAGCAGGTGTCAGGTGTCAGGGGTTCACTGGCACCTGGCACCTCCAACCTAAAAACTCGGTCGATTTGCACCTCGGCAATGAATATGAATGTGCCGAAGGCACTTTGGAGTGCGGTCGCGGAGCTGCCGCTTTCCGCCCTTGATTGATGCGGTCCGTGGGCAAGGGGCAAAGCGGCAGCTTCGCGACCGCACTCCAAAGTGCTTCGCACATTTTCATGAACAGTTGCTCCGGACCGCAGACTTCGGACTTTTGGAGGGGACAACCATGCGCACACGAATATTGGGACGTACGGGTTTAAAAGTCTCGGAGATTTGTTTAGGCACGATGACATTTGGAAGTGTGCACGGCGGGCGCAACGCTCCGGGCTGCGATGAAAAGGAATCGCGGGCGATTCTAAACGCCTACCTCGATCAGGGTGGCAACTTCATTGATACCGCCGACGGTTACGCCGACGGACGTTCCGAGGAAATCCTGGGAAGAGGGTTAAAGGAGCGTCGCGATGACGTGGTGCTGGCCACCAAGGTTTTCTTCCCTGCCGGCGCGGGAGCGAACCGCAAAGGGCTTTCGCGCAAGCATATCTTCGAGGGGATTGAGGCGAGCCTGCGGCGCTTGCAAACCGACTACATCGATCTCTATCAGGTGCATTGCTTTGATTCGCACACGCCGCTGGAAGAGACCCTCTCGGCGCTCGATGCGCTGGTGAGGCAAGGCAAGGTGCGGTACCTCGGGTGCTCGAATTTTAGCGCCTGGCAATTGGCTAAGGCACTGGGGGTGTCGGCGCTGCACGGTTACGCGCGCTTCGATTGTCTCCAGCCGCAGTACAGCCTGGTGTGCCGGCCGATCGAGCGCGAGATTCTGCCGCTCTGCCGCGCCGAAGGCGTTGGGGTCATCGCCTGGAGCCCTTTGGGCAGTGGCTTCCTGAGCGGCAAGTACCGGTCTGGCGAGGCTGCCCCGCCGGCGTCGCGCCTGGCGGACTCTGATCCCTCCATGCGCTTTTTTGTGGAGCGCCTTTTCACGGAACGGAATTACCAAATTCTGCGAGCCGTCGAAGAGGCATCTGTTCGCTTGGGGAAAACCCTCAGCCAGGTCGCTATCGCGTGGCTGCTGGCCATGCCGGGAGTCACCTCCGCAATCATCGGGGCTCGCAATCTCGCGCAGCTCCAGGAGAATTTGGGAGCGGGCGATTGGGATTTCCCTCCGGAAGAATGGAAAAAGCTCGATGAGGCGAGCGCCCTGCCTGCTGAGTATCCGCAGGATTTTCAGGCCTGGGTGGAACCGCTGATTCATGGAGATTTGGGCGGGCATTGATGTGTATCCTCGCAATCAAATCCCGCGGACCTACAAAACAGTCGGTCATGCCGCTTCACGACACCCCGAAGCATGAAAAGACGCCGAAATATGGGCGGGTACGGGGTGAGTGCCGAAATATCGGCGTCTTTTCGGAGCAGGTCCGCGCTACACTTGCCCCATGAAGTTTTGGAACTTTTGTTCACGGGGCGGTGTCTACAGACTTTGTACAATTATCTTCGGAGGTTTCATTCAATCCCATGGTTATCATTGCACTGTTCGGTGGTCTCGTTGCTGGTGGAGCGCTTTTTGCCATTCTCAGAAACAGTGGCGGTAAAGCGTCGGAGAGCAAGTACACAAAGCTAAATATTGGGTAACCACGGGATCCAGCCCAAGTTGTCCTGTCCCCTGTAAGCCAAACCTTTTTCCAGTAGCGCCGGAGAGGATGTCGCGGGAAGAAGGGTGTAGTGTCGCCGTTCAGAAGGTAAGCACGATCCCTTCGGGGTCGGGAGTCTTACGCGCGCGCACCATCAAGACAAAGACTGCCGTGGCGAGGCAGGGGATAATGGAGCCGGCGATCACGATAGGTTGAAAAGAGAATCGATCGGAGATGCGGCCAATCAGGTAGGTGGAGATCAGGGTTCCGATGCCCGCACCGGTGCCTCCCAGTCCGCTCACTGAGGCCACCGCGTCCGGATGGAAAACGTCGCTGGGCAACGACAAAAACATGGTCGAGCAGGCGGCATAGGCAAACGTCGCATATCCGAATAACGACACCATCGCGAGGTAATTACTGGTGAAAGCGGCGGGAATGAGGATCAACATACTAGGCCCGAAAATCAGCAACACCGCGCGGCGCGACCGGCCTACAGACCACCCGTGCGAGATCCAGTAGCTGGAAAGCGCCCCCCCGAAAAAATTGCCGAGATCGGCGCCCAGGAAGGGAACCCAGAAGCCCAGAATGCTCTGTTCCAGGCGGAACCCTTTGCTGCGAAGATACAAGGCGAACCAGTCGGCGATAAGGAACCAGTAAGGATCAAGCAGAAAGCGGCCGCAGATGATTCCCCAGGTTTGCCGGTAGCGCAGCAGCCTGCGCCAGGTGATTCTGGCACGGGGTGAAACCTGCACCTCTGGCGTGCGGCCTTTCCGGATGTATTCCAGTTCCTGCGGCGCCAAACGCGGGTGCTGTTCGGGTGGGTGATAGAGCCAGCGCCAAGCGAATATCCAGAGAAAACCCAGGCTTCCGGTCACCAGGAAAACCGGGCGCCAACTGCCCGTCAATTTATAAGCATACAAGGCCAGAAAAGGAGCAATCGCCCCGCCGATCGACGAGCCGCTGTCAAACATCGCGACCGCCCATGCCCGCTCTTTGTCCGGGAACCACTCCGAGGCGACCTTGGTGGCGCCCGGCCAATTGGGACCTTCCCCCGCGCCGAGCAGGAAGCGAAAAAAGCGGAAGCTTGCGAGCCCCTGCGCCAGCGCGGTGAGACTGGCGACACAAGAATAAAACAGCACGGTGAGCGAGAGCCCGCGACGCGCCCCCAGGCGATCGATCAGCCGTCCGCCCCCGCCTTGCATCAGGGTGTAGGCAATGCGAAAGGCAATCAGGATGGTGGCAAAATCCGTGTTGGTCCAATGGTACTGCACCAGAAGGATGGGGGCCAGCACGCTCAGCGTTTGACGGTCGATGAAATTGATGACGGTGGAAAAGAACAGCAGGCCGCCAATCCACCAGCGCAGGCCGTGGATCGGCGGCCGAACTGGGGTCTGCTCGAAACTCGGTTGGGTAGGGTTCACAATATGCGCAGATCGAACAACCGCGAGGGGAGCGATAAGGTATGCTCAATGCTCCTTACCGGTTCCCCCGCTCTCCCGCCGCTGGCAATCCCGTAAGCGTTAAGTCAAGCTCCGCGGTCGCTTCCGAGCCCGCGAAGCGGGCGTCGTCATGTAGCCCACGGTGCCAACCGTGGGAAAAACGAACCGGCGATACCCCGAGCCCCGGCAGGGGCGGTGTCCGCCCACCGGGAGGGTCGAGAATCGACCGGGAGTGTCTTGACGCCGCCCCTGCCCGGGGTGGGGTGGATCATCGGCTGCCTGCCCGGGATCCCACGGCTTTGCCGTGGGCTACATGACGGCGCCCGCTTCGCGGGCTGAGAGCGGCGGAGCCGGGCCGCAGACGTCAGAATGCAGCTTATCTTAGCGCTTAGGGCTGGCAATCCCCTTCGGCTCAATCGTTACCTCAGCAGCGCCGCATGGACCTTGGTAACCGCACTGACGACGTCATTCAAGTCATCATCCGTCCACTTCGGACCGATGTACAGGCTGGCATAACGGTTCTTCAGGTCAATCGATCGCGGGGTACATTCGGCCCCATATTTCATGGCCTTTCCCCTGGGGGTATTGAACGATGGCCACAGCGGGTGGGGCGCCACCTTATCCTCGATGTAACCCATGGTCGGCAAATTTCTCGTGCCCTGGATCCCGACACCCATCGGTACGTTTTCAGCCGTCATGGCTCTTATGAATTGGTTACGTAAATCTCGGGTGGGCAGCAGCAGATCAAGGCTGATACCGATGTCTCCTTCGGGGTCGTTGCTGGGCCGCAGCTTGATGCCGGGTAGGTCCTTGAGTTTTTCGGCCACGTATTGGTGCATTCGTCGATGGTTCGCGAGCGCGGTATCCATCTTGCGGAGTTGGGCGCACAGAACCGCCCCGGTCTCTTCATTCATGCGATAGTTGAGACCGAGGATCGTTTCTCCGCCGCGGTCGCCCTCTGTCCCCTGCCCCTCTCGCGGGTAATCAGTTATGCCTAGAGCGGACCGGAAGGTGGGCCTCACTCCCCCTAAATCGTGAAACCGGATGGCTCGTTGGTAGAGCGCCGGATCATTGGTGATGACGCACCCGCCTTCTCCGGAGGTCATCATTTTGGCGGTTTGGAAACTGTAGATTCCGATGTCCCCAATGGAGCCGGTCCGTTTGCCCTTGTAGGTTGCACCAATGGCCTCCGCCGAATCTTCCAGCACCTTCAGGTTATGCTCGCGTGCGATGGCCATGATTTCGTCCATATCCGCCACGGTGCCCGAGAGGTGCGACGGTATGACGACTTTGGTGTCGGGAGTGATCTTCCTTCTCAGGTCTTCGGGATCCATGGCGAAGGTCTCGTTGATTTCGCAGAATACCGGCAAGGCCCCGGTCATGATGATCGCGTTGTAGTCAGAGTGCCAGGTTTCCGCCGGAAGAATGACCTCGTCACCCGGTCCCACGCCCAGAGCGTTAATGGCGACGTGGAGTGCCGCGGTTCCGGAAGTGACTCCCAGCGCGTACTTGACGCCCATGAATTTTTGAAATTCCTCTTCGAGGGTCCTGGCTTTTTGCAGCGGGGTGAACCCGTAAAAGCGAAACAAGCTGCGTGCCTCGACAACTTCGTCCACTTCCTTACTTTTCCTCGTCGCCAATGAAATTAGCTCCCTCGAATTGCGTGGTGAGAGGAGTGGAGCGCACAGGCTGGCCGCCCTGCATTGCCAGGCCCTGCGACTTTGCAGCTCCTAGTAGAGGGGCGGAGGCGGCCGCAGAAACCGCCGCAAGAAACGTGCGCCGGCTCATTTCTGAAACATCATCTTTTCTCATAAGACTCCTCGCTGTGATGAATTATAGTCAATTCCACAGGCAGATCACCCGGCCAAAGCCAAGTGCGCCCGTGGGGGGGCCGCTTACCTGATAGCAACTCACTGCGGGCATTACGAACCTCGTGCACCGGATCAAATTCGAGGTTAATCATACACCTGTTTGTGTTTGACAGTGACCAGTGCTAAATGCATGCGCCTCATTTTCTTGTGGCGGCAGTCTGCGGCCACGGCTGTCCGAATGAAGGAACTCTCTGAGTGGCCCACACGGCTCGGGTGGTGAGAAACCCGCGCTAGTAGAATCGAATCTCATCGATGTCGAGCGTGAAGTTACCGGGCGGACCGTCGACGCGAAATTCCAAAACCAGCGTGTCCTTGTGCGGAGAGGGGTTGGGCGTGGCAAGCCACGCCGCCGGCAGGCGAACGATTTGCCATCGGGAGTCAGGGATGAAAGTGAGAGTGGGCGCGGGCAGGGTGGGATCCGCGGGCGTGATCTTGACCTGAAAAAGACGGGTATCGCCGCGAACTTCAAATTGAATGCCGCGCAAGCTCGGAGCACCCGCCGGGAGAGTAAAAGGGTACCGGGCGGTGACGGCTCCCCGGTCGGAGCCGGCGGCGCCTTCGACGCGCCCTTTGAAGCGCAACGCATGGGCCGTGCCGTCGGCGCCGGGCGAAATCACTTCAAATTCGCCCAGCGAGCGACCGGGAGCGTTCACCTCCGTCGCGACCTGCCAGGTTTTGAGGAGGGTTTCGGCTTCCTCCGGGTTTTCGAAATCATTCAGCAAAACGCCCTCCGCGGGGGAGGCCGGCTGCCCTGCGGTTAGAGGTGGGCGGCTCATCATCGAGAAGGTTGCCTCCCAAGCCGCGGCAAGGTTTCCGCGCTCGTTCATCCAAAACCCCATGATTAGAAAAGGCACAACAAAGCAGATGGAGACCAATTTGGCGCGGGTGGAAATCTTCTCCTCTTTTTCCCAGCGGAAAAGCTTCCAGGCAAAAAGCAGGCCGAAGGTTCCGGAGATAAGGAGGACCAGCATCTCCGCCCGGTGTTCGAATAGCGACTGACCACCCACCATGATGGCTTGAAACGAGGTGACCAGATAGGTGGCGGGCAAGAAGGCAGCGAAGCGCTGGATCAAGCGGGGCAGCATCGGTAAGGGCACGGTGACACCGGAGAGAAAAAGCAGGGTGAACCAAACGACGTTGTTGTAAACCTGCGCCTCTTGCATGGTGTTGGCCACACTGGCGATGGTGAGTCCAAATCCCGCAAAGGCGAAGGTGCCCACGGTGACCAGAACGAGGAGCGTGAGCGGGTTGATTTGAAGCGGCATGTGGAAGAATACGCGGGCGCAGAAGACCAGCAACGCCAGGGTGGGAAGCTCGAGCAGATAGTTTGCCAGCAGACTGCTGAACACCATCGATCCTGGGCCGATGGGCGCCAGACGGTAGCGGCGCAGGCTGCCCCGCTCGCGCTGCATCACCGATTGCAATCCCAGCCCCCAAAAGCTGCTCCCCATGATTTGGAGGGTCACTAACGGCCCGAAAAAGTAAACCACCGCTTGCGGGTTGCCGCGCGCAAAAAGGCCCGAGTAAACAAATAGGAAAATGATGGGAAAGAGGAAGGTGAAGAAAAGCGCAACCTTCGTGCGCATCACCAGCTTGATCGACAACAGCGCAATGCGAACTGAGGGAATCATAAGCAGGAGTCAGGAGTCAGGAGTCGAATCCAGGAGCCCGCAGACTTCATTCTGACTCCCGGCTCCTGACTTCTCTCTTCTTCCGTTAGTTTTCCATCCGCCGCCCGGTCATTTCCACGAACACATCTTCCAAGGTCGGCTGAGCGATGTGGAGATTCAGCAAGGTGTTGCCTTCGGCCTCCAGAAACTTCACCAGCGCCGCAATGGCCACCGCGGCCGGTTGCGCGTGGAGAAAATATCTGCCGTCAACTTCCCGGCAATCGGTCACGGCGTCGAGCTGCTTCAAACAGTCGGGTGAAACAGGCTTGGCCAGGGATACCTCGATGCGCGTGCCCTTGCCGGAGTGGAACACCAACTCACGCGGCGTCCCCAAGGCGATCAGTTGACCGTGAGCGATGATGGCGACGCGGTCGCACAGGCGTTCGGCCTCTTCGATATAGTGAGTGGTCAGCAGCGTGGTGCGGCGCTCGTCGCGGAAGCGCTCGATGAGGGCGTAGATGTCGCGGCGCAATTGGGCATCAAGGCCCACGGTGGGTTCGTCGAGCAAAACGAGTTCGGGGTTATTCACCATGGCCAACGCCAACGCCAGACGCTGCTTTTGCCCGCCGGAAAGCTTTTCAAAAAACGCCCGGCGCTTTTCCGCCAAGCCAAATTGCTCCAGCAGTATTTCAATTGAGGCCGACTCGCGGTAGAAACTGGCGAACAAGGTGAGGGCTTCTTCCACGCGAATTTTGTCGGGCAACACCGTGGCTTGGAGTTGTGCGCCGATCCGCTGTTTGAGGGCAGTCTGCTCGCGCCCCGGGTCCATCCCACAAACCGTTACCGAGCCGCCGTCCCGCTGGCGCAGACCTTCCAGAATCTCGATCGTCGTGGTCTTCCCAGCGCCATTAGGCCCTAGCAACCCAAAAACTTCGCCGGCCTTGATTTCAAAGGTGATTCCTCGTAAGGCTTCGAGGTCTCCATAACGCTTGCGCAAGCCTTCCACGCGCACCACTGCGGAGTTGGAGTCATTGGCCATGATGTGAGGAATTCATGATATCGAACAGGGTTGCCAGAGGCAAGGTATGCGGTGCGGGTAGATTGTGGATAAAGGGCGAATGTCCAAGGATGCCCACATATTCTCGAACCTTCAGCCTTTGAGGTTTAGCTTCTTTTTGGGACACTATGACCGAGAGTTTGGCCCCCAATTTGTTAGAGTTACGAAGGAGGGTTTTATTGCGCTGTAACAATAACTTGCTATTTTAACTGTACAATAGGGTGGATATGTCCATTTAACCCTTATCTGACGGGTAAAGGATTTTGGGGTGAGGAATGAAAATCTTAGTTTTGAATTGCGGCAGTTCTTCGATCAAGTTCCAACTGATTGAAACGGATAGCGCCCTGATCGAGTCGAACACCGACCGCTGCATTGCCAAGGGAAGTGTGGATCGTATCGGGACTGACGAAGCGTCCCTAAAAGTAACGGTGCCACCCAATCCCACGCGGTCCTCGACGGAAGAGATTCTTGACCACCAGACGGCGCTGACGCGGGCGATTGCGATGCTGAAAGAATGCCACGCGGTCGCAGACACTTCGCAGATTCAGGCGGTTGGACATCGGGTAGTGCACGGGGGCGAGCGCTTCGCGGCCTCCGTGATCATCGACGACGCCGTGGTGGAGGAAATCCAGGCCTGTGTGGAGCTGGCCCCGCTGCACAACCCCCACAATTTGCGCGGTTATTACGTGGCGCGCAAGGTGATGCCGCAGGTGCCGCAAGTGGCGGTGTTCGATACGGCCTTCCACCAGTCCATGCCCCCCCACGCCTATGTTTATGGACTTCCTTACTCCTACTACCGGCGCTACCACATCCGGCGTTACGGGTTCCACGGCACCTCGCACCGGTACGTGGCGTTTCGCTATCGGAGTATTTTCGGCAAGGCGCGCGATGAGGCCAACCTGATTACCGCGCACCTCGGCAACGGCTGCTCGATCACGGCGATCGACAAAGGCCACTCCATTGACACTTCCATGGGATTCACGCCGCAGGAGGGCCTGCTGATGGGCACGCGCTGCGGCGACATCGATCCTGCCGCGCTTTTCTACATCATGTCCAAGGATGAATTGACCCTGCACGACATGTCCACGCTGCTCAATAAGTTTTGCGGCCTCTACGGAATCTCCGGCGAGTCAAACGACATGCGTGAGCTGATGACGGCTTCCGCAAAGGGTGATGAACAGGCGAAATTGGCGATCGAGGTCTTTTGCTATCGCATCAAGAAGTACATTGGCGCCTATAGCGCGGCACTGGGGCACGTGGATGGCGTGGTCTTTACCGGGGGAATCGGGGAGAATTCGCCCGCCATCCGCGCTCTGGCCTGCGAGGGGCTCGGCGAACTGGGAATTGTGATTGATTCGGCTCGCAACGAGGCGACGGTCGGGAAGGAAGGGGAGATTTCTACCGATGGGAGCCGCATCCGGGTGATGGTGATTCCCACCAACGAGGAACTCCTGATCGCCCGCGACACTTTCCGCGCCGTGCGTGGCCTGCCGCATCCGCACTAAGAGCAAGGTGTCAGGTGCCAGGTGTCAGGCAACACTATAACCAAGGTGTCAGGTGTTAGGTGCCAGGCAACACTATTACCAAGGTGTCAGGTGCCAGGTATCAGGTGTCAGGCAACAACTAGGCTCATGACACCCGACACCTGAGAACCGACAACTGAAACCTAACACCTAACACCTGACACCCGACACTTGGCACCCGACACCTGACACCTGACACCTAGCACCCGGCACCTTCTCCTCACCTCGCGTACTTCACCGAACAGCCATAAGGACGGGTTGCTGGCGTGCTGACCGGTTTGCCCGCCATGGACTCTTGCAGTGCCGCCGAGACATAGTTGTGGGCGGTCGCGATGTCACTCGTGTCGGTAGTGGGCTTGTCGTCGATGGCCCCGTCGTAGAGGAGCACCCCTTCCGGACTAATAACGAACATGTGCGGAGTGCTCTTGGCGCCGTACAGATGTCCCAACTGCCCCGTGGGGTCCAACAAAACCGCCGTAGGCGAGGCGTTAACTTTCTCGACGAAGGCGTTTTCCTGGTCGGCGGTCATAAAGCCTTGTTGGCCGGGCGCGGAGGAAATCACTGTGAACCAGACCACGCCCTTGGCGGTCCACTCCCGCTGGAGGCTCTGCATATTGCCGCTGGAGTAGTGTTTTTGCGTGTAGGGGCACTGGCGGTTGTGCCACTCCAGAACTACATATTTCCCTTTGTATTGAGCGAGCGAGTGGGTTTGGCCGTGGGTGTCTTGCGCGTTGAAGTCGGGCGCGGGATTTCCCGGTTGCACGGCCCAGGCCGTTGCCGCCACAAGCCCAACCACACTTGCCAGGACGGCGCGAACGATTCGGCGATTCATGATTCAACCCTCCTCTGAGTCGGATTCAATGAGTCCCCAGGCTAATGTTCCGTATACCGTAGAGCCGCCCTTTAGAGCCCGCCCTGAGTGCAACGAAGGGGCGGCACATGCCGGGCTCAAGCCCGGCGCTATTTCGTTGTGATGACGGGCGCCTCGATCACGTAGCCCTGCCCCGATGGGAATAATAACACCCCGGTCAAGCGCGGGGGAACCTTGAGCAACTGATCCGACTTCTCCATTTCCAGCCGGACGCCGCGTGAAGACGGGCTGACCTTTTGTGGCGCGGCATTCTCAATTTGGTTTGGTTCGAGGGGAAAGAACGTGGCTCGCGTCTCTTGCCTTCCGGTCTCGACGTTGAGAATAAATAGATGCTTATCCAGATTTGCCGTCGCTTTCCAAACCTTTGGCGTTGGCCGTGGCAAGTCCGCTCGGGCTTTGGCAAAAAGTGAATGCATGGGGGATGCCGGCCCGGGCGTGGCGTTTCCGGCCGGCAGCGTCAAGGCCAGAGTGGCGCGCCCCGGAACGCAAAGCTCGCGGCAGACCAACCAGTTCACCGTGGCGTTCAACAGCACGTTTGCCCCTGCAGCAAGTTTCGTCGGGGGGGTGATTTCGACTGGAAGCAGCACTTCACCTTGATAGCCATAGTCGATGAGCGAATGATCTTCGATCCGGCGGGGAATAGGCCAATGCAGCGGGCCGGCCTGAAATCCTGCCGGAAGGTCCCACTTAACCCGTGGTGGCTCGCCCGAATCGCCCGGATTGGTCCAATAGATGTGCCAGCCTTGCTCGAGCTGGAAACGCAAACCCACCCAGAAGGACCGTGCTGTCTGCACCGAAGTCTGTTCGGAAACGAGGTCCACCGATCCATGCGGCCCCGAAGCGCCCGCAGCCTCGCAAGGGGCCGCCCACAAGCTCAAAAGGGGAAGGAGCAAAAGCGCGCAGATGCGGCTAAACCGATGATTCGACTTCATCTGGCGGCCCCGGTGCATTTCAGCAGACAACATGTCGTTTTAGATGCTCCAGGGTAGGGGTGTGGTTACACGCCAAGTAGCGGGCGAGATCAGCCTATCCTACACGCAACAGTTCCCCTTCTTGCCGGAGGTAGCCCTGCGCCAGGCGGCCAGCCAGGGTGGTTCGCTACACCTTCCCTGTACGACTCTTGCCTTCGCGACTCCATGCCGGTTTATCCCGGCGCTATCCAGAGTTTCACTCTGCGCCAGCCGCCCCGGTGGACGCTACGGTCTTGGGCGTTTGCGGATAGGCTCGCAAGTAAGGAATCACGGGGGTCACCCGGAAGGGCATCTTCTCACTGGGATCCACGAGCGGCACGGTCTTCCGGGTGGTGAAGGCAATGGTTCCATCCCAGGCATTGACCTGCACACGTGACCCCAGGGGCAGCGCGGCCGTCTGGTTGAGGTTGTTGGGGTTAAGCGCGGGAGCGGCGCTGATCAATGCCGACATGCGGATCAGTTTGCTATTGCCCTCGGTCAACCCATTGCCCAAGTGAGACCCGAAGAGGTGGGGAACATGCGGGGCGGCATCAACGGCCGCCCGCAGAAACAGACCGGCTTGGGCAAGATTGTCTTTGTACGGCGAATTGATGAGAAACTCAATTCCCTTGGCGTCGGCGGCCGCTTCGTCTTTGCGATCGCGGGTGAGGTCCAAGCTGGCCAGCAATTTCTCATCGGAAAGTTGCAAGCGGTCATTGAAGGCGTATCTGGTATCGAGTCTGTTTCCCAGAGCGATGTGCGCGAGTTCATGCGCAAGCATCATGGCCAGACTCGGCTCATCGGGCAAGACGTCGATGAGACCCCGGCTGAGGACAATCGTATAGCCCAGGCTGAACGATTCCAAAGTCGAAGTCAGTATGACGCGGCACTGGACCGGAGGCAGGCTTTCAAGATGGTTGGTCACCTTCAGGTTGCTGACCACCGTTTCCAGCACCTTATCCACGGGCCCCGGCGGTGCGAGGAGTCGCGCCTTTTCCAGCCGGTCGAGCACATTGTGCTCGGCATCCATGGCCAAATGCCGCCGGCTCTCGACGGGGGACAGAGCCGAGGTAATTTCACTGCTATCACGGATGGGCACAGGGCCGTCCACCAGGATATTGGTCCACTCCTGCTGCTGCTGACGAGCGGCGAGGTCGTAGCCCCAAAGCTGTGTCTCTGCCTTGTAGCGGAGTCTCTTGCCGAGGTCTGATTCCTGGCTGTAAATGTAGACGGGCAGCCACACTCCAGGTTGAAGATTCTCGCGCCAGCAATCAAAGTGGACGTATAAATTCCCACGCGGAGGATGGAGCCGCGTGCCGTTCAAGCGCACGATCGCGTAGTTATGGTCCTCAACCCAAATACGTCCTTCAAAGGCGCCTTTGCCCGCATGGTCTCGGGGTTGGACATCAATGGCCAGGCAGCGGATGTCACCCAAGTACTCCCAGCGGACCGGGTCGAATGTATAGTGCTGCCGATCAAAGTTATTCTCGTCCACCACCAGGGATTCCACCGCGAATTCGTCCAGGTGGAGGTGCGTTCTTAGCATCTCGGGGCGACGACGCAACCAGTCAGGGGCAGAACCCGGAATGAAGGTTACTTCCTTCGGCTCTGGGTCGATATTCAAGCGGCCCAGGTCGAACTTCAAGCGGCCCAAAAAGAATGCATCGTTCCGGGCAACGTCGCCCAGTTCAGGGTCCGGCTGGTAGTACTGAACGTACGTCTCGACCCGGGGAGAGTATTCCTGAAGTTTGTTGTAGCATCGCCACTCATTGGCGATTAGGCGATAGACGATGCTGGTGAATTCCAACGGTTCCGGCTGCGCATTTGCCTTTAAGGGCTCTGATCGGTCACGCCCCGCTAAGGGCAGAAGCATCGGCGTGGCAAGGACAAGGACGGGAAGGAACCAAGTGGCGCGTCCGATACGAAGAATGGTCATATCTTCTCCTCCGATTGCGCGGATTGGCCGGCCAGCCGGAACTGGATGCGCAAGGTAGCCGGATAGACCGGGGAAGGCTTGGAGAGTATCTCGACTGTCCGGAACGGTGACTTCACGGCGGGCTTCTCCGGCGGCATCCATGCCCGAAACCATATCAATGCATAATGCTTTTGACTTTCCGGCAACTCGTTAGGGAACAATACGCCAAGAAAAACTGCCGCGCCGATTGGCAGAGCTTGGGCGAGCAAGCCGCAGGTAAACGCGACACCGCGACGCGTGCGGCCCTCACGAGAAGGATTCAGAGCGCTAAACATAGCCAACCTGCCGTGTTTATAGATATGCCGAGGTGATTCGCGTGTCTGTGCAGCCTTGCTCACCGGTTTGGTCAAAATTGCTCACATGGCAAACACGAAACTGGACGAATACACTCTGGGGTAGTACACTGCGCGCGGCGCTCGCGGGGGTTGGAATCCGGATTTTTGAGTCGCCGAAGCGCGCGGGACTGACCAGGGGATTGCCGAAAAGTCGCCGCCCGTGGCTGTGGTGGTGATGTCAGCCCCTGGTGACAATGCGATGTGTAAATAGTTGAATAGGGTATATTGCTGATGAACATCGATGACTCCATCGTGCCGGAGCCGCAGAAGCCACTGGCCGGCGCCTGTCCCCATCAGTGGCAGAATCAGGGAGGTCCTTACGTGGTGGCGCAGGTGTGCGAGCTTTGCAAGCTCTACCGGTACAAGAGCAGCGCCACGGCGGATTGGGAATATCGCGCCCCCATTCCCTTCGGGCGCGCGACGGCGGAATGAGGCGCTTGGAGATCCGGGACACGGGGCACGGGGTTCGGGACACGGGCCTTGGCGTTCGGGGCTGATTTGTCGTGCCGTGTCGATAGAACCAAAGAACGGGACTTTCGGAACACGTATTCCGCACGAACCTGAGCTTTCCGTATCCCGTGTCCCGAGTCCCGAACCCCGTGTCCCGTATCCCGTGCGCCGGGGCGGAGCAAGTCGATATGCTTCTTGCCGGCTCGTGGTATACTTTGGCGAGGATCAATGTCGACGGGAGCGACATGAAGAACTGCCCAACGTGCCAAGGAAGTTATCCAAATAATTACGCTGTTTGTCCGGCCGATGGCAGTCCCCTGGAAGAAGTCGGGACCTGGGCGGATGGCAGTGTCATTCGCGGGAAATACCGCGTATTGGCCAAAGTGGGCCAGGGCGGCATGGGTTCCGTTTACAAGGCGCTGCACCTGGCATTCGATGAAATGCGGGCGCTGAAAGTCATTGCCCCCGAGCTCCTTACCGACGACCTTTTCGTCAAGCGGTTTATGCATGAAGCGGTCATTACCCGCCGGCTTCAGCATCCCAACGCCGTCCGCGTGGACGATATCGACAAGGCCGAGGACGGCCGCCCCTTCATCGTCATGGAGTTCATCGAGGGGAAGAGCTTGAAAAAGCTCATCCGCGAGGAAGGTCCGCTACCCACTCCGCGCGTCCTCTCGATCATCAAGCAAGCCGCCAACGCGCTGGATGCAGCGAACCGACTGGGCATGGTTCATCGCGACATCAAGCCCGACAACATTGCGCTGGTCGATGCGCCCGACGGCGAAATGGTCAAGGTTCTCGACTTTGGCATCGCCAAAATGAAAGAGGCGCGCATGGGCGAGGCCGCCGGCATGACTTTGACGGGCGCTGGCGTGGTGATCGGCACCCCGCAATACATGTCTCCCGAACAGGCCATGGGGAAGCGCGGAGATGAGCTGGATGGCCGCGCGGACCTTTACTCGCTGGGCGTGGTGATGTACCAGATGCTCACCGCGGACCTGCCCTTCAAGGCCGATACCACGATGGAAATGCTGCTGGCCCACATGCAGAAACCGCCCGCGCCCATCGGCGTGCTGCATCCGGAACTGCAAGTGCCGGAGAATGTGGCGGCCCTCACCATGCGCCTGCTCGAAAAGAACCGCGACCTGCGTCCGGCTTCCGCCCGCGCGCTGATCCAGGAGATCGATAAGATCGAAAAGGACCTGTCGAGTCCGGCCAAAACGCGGGTCGTGACCTCGGACGATTTGATGCGCGCTAACCAAAGCCAAGTCCCCTCGGCGGGCGATCGCGGCGCGGGACGAGTGGCCGTTTCCCCTCCTCCGCCTCCTCCCCCGCCGGTTCCGACGGTCGCGCCCCCCAAGCATGTGCAGCCGCCCGTGGACCGGTCGCGGCCATCGATTGCACCACCGCCCTTGCGCCCCAAGCCTGCCGAGTCCCATTGGGGAATATGGGCGGCGCTCATCGTACTGGTGCTGGGCATTGGCGGTGGGGCGCTGTACATTTGGACTCGGCCGTCTACCCCCGTGACGACTACCTCCACAACGTCAGGTCCCGCGGCGACTCCGACCGCCACGCTGAGCGCGGAACCGGCCACGGTGGAGAAAGGCCAGTCCGTCACGCTGCACTGGTCTGCGCAGAACGCTACCGACCTGGACTTGGAACCGGGAGTGGGTAAGGTCGCCGCAGCGGGTTCCCAGTCCGTCACTCCTCAGGACTCGACCACGTACACCCTGACCGGTACCGGTCCGGGCGGAACGCCGAGTCCCTTGGCCCACGTCAGTATTACGATTCAACCGCCGCCAACCCCGCCCAAGGAGGTCGGTCCGGTCAAAGCAAGCCTGACCTTGGAACCAACCAGGGTTGAGAAAGGTCAGTCCATCAAGTTGCTCTGGGATTCGCAGAATGCCACGGACCTGGACTTGGAACCGGGAGTGGGTAAGGTCCCCGCGGCGGGTTCCAAGTCCGTCACCCCGGAGGAATCGACCACGTACACACTGACGGCTACCGGTCCGGGGGGAACGAAGCGTCCCTCGGCCCATGTCATCGTAACGAATCCCCCGCCGCCACCATCCCGAGTTGACCAGAAAGCGGTAAGGGCGGCCATGACCATGGGTGATTTCCATGTGACGCGGGGCGAGTACGATGACGCCATCGCGTCCTACCAAAAGGGTTTGAAACTCGATCCTTCCAACTCCCTTCTACTTCAGAAACTCGAGGCGGGCATTAAAGCCTGCAAGAAGGAAAATGCCATTCTGAACGAAGGCATGAAGTGCGGGTCGAATTAAAGGGCGACGTCAACCTCAGGGGCCAAACCGATGGGTTCATATGCAGGGGGCAAGTGCATAGCGAAGACTCTCGCGCTGCTGCTGGCGTTGATGGCGGCCATCGCGTTCATTCCCACGCCCGGAAACGCCCAAAAAGCTGCCAAAAAACTCAGCAAGCAGGACGTCATCGATCTTCTCACCGGCGACGTTTCCAGCGATGACGTGGCGCAGGAGGCGCGGAAGTCGGGCATCTCTTTTCAACTCACCGCCGCCGTGGAGAAGGAGATTCACGACGCCGGGGGAACCGATGACTTGATTCGCGTCCTGCGCACGCTGGCGCCCCATGCTCCCGCGCCGCCGGCCGCCCCCACCCACTCGACTACGCCCGCCGCCTCTCCCCCCGTGCTCATGATCGAGTCCAGTCCCGGCCAGAGCGAAGTGTACGTTGACGATGAACCGGTGGGAACGACCAGCCAGCAGGGCCGTTTGAAGTTGACCCGGCTGGCGGAGGGGGACCACCGCGTGCGCGTCTCGCTGAGCGGTTACCAGGATCACGAAGAAACCGTCACCCTCAAGGCCGGAGAAGCGACTACCGTTGCCGCCACCCTCCAGCGGCCCGCCGCGCCTCCGGTAAACTCGCCGCCCCTGCGTCCCCAGACGGAAGAGACGCCGGCCGTGAACCCTAACCCTGGCCAGGCGGGCTACCTTGGCGTCTTCCCCATGCAACAACAGCCGGCGGGCGCGCGCGGCGTGGTGCTCGCCAGCGCTCAACCCGGCGGCCCGGCTGACCAGGCGGGACTGAAAGCCTATGACACCATCCTGACCGTCAACGGGCAGCCGGTGACCACCCCGCTGCAACTCCGCAACACCTTGAGCAGCCATCAGGTCGGCGAAGTGGTGGAAATCACCTGGTATAACGGATCGACCAACGTCACGCGGCAAATCCGGCTGGCGGCTGCCCCCGCGCCCGGACAGGCCGCCGTGCAGCCCAGCACGCCTCCCACGCTTACCAATATGCCGCATAACGGCTTGGTGTCCTTTCGCGCCGCCCACGATCACGGGCGTAACGGCCAGGATTACTGCGTCGGGGTCATGTCCATCGGTAATGGAATGATCTATTATAAGGCTGACAATGGGATTCATAATTTTGAAATACCCCTGAATACCGTCCGGGAGGCCCGTCGGAACACCGTGTATCTGGTCGGGTACGGGGCGTTCCATATTCGCACCAACAAGGGCTCGAATTTCAACTTCGCCGCCCTCAATGAACAAGGCCAGATTCAGCCCCCGGACGCGATTCTGACCGCCATCGATAACGCCATGGGGAAGTAGCCCCCTCGCTTGCCCATGCTGACGGAATAGGCGCTGCGCTAGGCGCGCGACTGGGGGAGTCTTTCCCCGCAAATATCCACACAAAACCCGCTCTAAAAGTGTCAATCAAGGTATATTGCCCGTCATATCCTGAGTTTTTCTGCAAAATCCACGTCGTATTGCCGTAAATGTCCGACTTCCCCGCGGTAATTTTGTCCATGTTTCTTTTGTTTTCATACACATTCCGGCTTCCAACGGCATAAATTAACATCTTTTTTCCTCGGCCGGTCCCCGGTAGTGACATTTTGTTGGATTAGAACCCCCAGGAGGGAGAGGAGGCCGGACTGTGGCAGGCTCAGCATAGGCAGCGCCTTTTCGTCCCCGGACGCAGGCTTGCTTGTACATCGTGGCAGAAGCTGCGCGCTTTCTGGGTTCTGGGGCTGGGGCTCTGGGAGTTGGCTTCCTGGTCTTGGGCGCGGGGGTCTGGAGATTTTCCCCAGCACCGAGTCCTCAACACCCATCCCTGGCACCCGACACCTGACACCTCGCCCTTCTGCGCCTCTCCCGCGGCGGCTTCTCTGCTCCCCTTGAGGCTAGCACATAGGCAAGAAGATCTGTCAAGAAGATTTTCGCGGAATTTCCTGCGGGTAGGAAAAAATCTTAGCCTTCCCGCGTCGATTTCCTACCGGCAGGAAATAGGGTCGCGAGGTCCGGCGGCGAGGACACCAAAACGCCAGCATCGCCAGCGACGCCGGACACAAGGGTGGTTTGGGCGTTTTACGGCCATGGGAAAGGTTTTGGCGCCCATGGCAGACATGTTCGGAGTCGTGAATCGCAGAACTGGGCTCGCTCGGCGCCAGGAGTATCCTTGGGTCGGCGGAAAGTCGATAATGGAAATTCCGGCTTGGAATCATAGCGCTTTCATCTGGCCGTGTGGACACTGGTAGATGTTCGGAAATGCCGTCTTCACGGTAATCCTCCGACTTCCGTGGCTCCTGGCAGGTTTCCTTGTGGACGTCCTTGTCGATGGAATCGAGGCAAGACGCGGGGAAACCTGTAAGCTTCGTACTTCCTATTCTGCTCACGGCGTCCACCAAACATGTCTTCTCGCTCCTTCTCTGACTCACCTGCCTCAGAATCTGGCAGCCCTTCTTTCCGTTCATCCACGCTCACGCGGCTCGCAGAACCTCCAGCAGTCGCACCATGGCCAGCGTGTCCTGCTTGCAGTACGCCAGCAGGTCGTCTCTAAGCTTCCTTCTCTCGTCGCTTCGCGTCTCAGCGCGAACCATCTTCTCCCAGGCAAGGCCAGCTTCGCTTCCTTCGCTCACTGCCATCCCATCGTAAGTCATATCAGGCACAAGGGCAGGCAGCACCGACTTCAGCGAATAGGAACCGCGGAATTCCGGGTGATAGACATGGGCGCGGATTACGGGCAACGGATCCCACAGCCTGCCCTGGATGTTCTCGATTTCATCCTTATAATGAGGAAGCCATGCCGCCAATTCTCCAAGGCGTCCTGACTCGAACCCGCTGCTGTAAGCGAGGACACTCCCTTTCGTCCCGATAACCTGGCAAAGGGTTTTGACAAACTCCGGCCGAGGGTCATTGGAGTCGTCCGCCAGGTACTCAAAGTGCTCCAACGCTGCTCCGGGTTTGTGTTGGACATGAACGGACCACTGGTAAGGGATCTGGTCGTAAGGAGACATGCCGGCGTATCGGGGAAGCGCCACCCACAAGGTTTCGAAGTCCATGAAATAGAGGGGATAGCTCAACTCCCTGAGGGCTTCCTTGAGCCCTTTTCCAAACCACGGGATCCCAGTCCTGGCGCACTCCCACGCGTGCCTCTGCTTCTCAGTCAAAGGGAACTCCTTGGGGATCCTCTTGATGGAAGCAATTCCCCGGTTCGCCAGCTCCTCCAGTTTCTTCGCCGCTATGCCCGGGAGATAGCTAACGTGGTCAGCCGGCAGTGGCTTATTGCAAAGGTCGAAGAATACGCAGTCGTAGGGATGTGTGCAGTGATCTCCCGGCACGATATCCGGCGGCTTTGCCTTGGCGAGCACCTTCCACTCTTCACGGATGAGGTTTTGTACTTCTTGCTCGATGGCAGCGGTTTCCACCGTGAAGTCCTGAATGACAAATAGCTTCTCCAAATCGTACTGCTTGCCGTTGTAGACGTAATCGCGGTTAAGGTACATCAGGCATGGAACGACCTTCATCCCCAGGCCTTCTAGGATGAGCCGCTGGATGGCTACGTCATAATGGTGATAGTCCTTGGCCTTGGTCGATGACTTCACTTCAATGAGGCGCCACTTATTCCGGGGCAGTCTTTCCAGGATGTCAACTCTCGCCAGGATGTTGTCGTGCGTGAAAGTCGCCTCGAAAATGGCGGGATGTTGCTTGTCCGCTATCACCTGCTCGGTCTGCTGGAGAGCCTTTGCTATTTCCTCGTGCCCTGCCTCGATCAACACTCCCCCGGGGAAAGCCCTCTGCGCCCACCGGCCCACTTCGTGACCCTGCTCGAAGACCGCCATGGTTTGCTCATCGGGTTCGCCCACCAATTCCGGTTGGTGAACCTCCAGGTAAAGACGCTTCAGGCACTGCCATCCGGCCGTGAATTTCGACTTGGAGAGCCCCATAGATCCTCCCAAATAACCAGGGCGGGCGATTCGCTTTGGACTGGCACCTTAACTGTCCGTCCGGTTGCTGAAGAGCATACACCCAAGGTGCGTCAGGGAAGGTCGCAGCGTTCGAAGGGACAAAATGCTCGTTCGCAGGATTGGTGTGTGAGCCGTCTTGGGGTGGACCGTGGCGAAGCTGACGGCCTCATGTAGTGACCTACCCTGTCATACCGGGCTGGTATTGTTGACCCTTGAGAATCGGACGCGTGACTTTGGAGGTGATTCGTGGAACTGATGAGGCCTATCCCCGGTGGAACCGATGGGGTCAACATGGCAATGATCAAGCCAGGGCAGTTTCCCAGCGAGCAGCCCAGCACCATGAAGGATAACGCAGAGGAGTTCTACTCCGCGTGGGAGGAAGCACGGCTGGCACACTATGGAGATGAGCCGAGGCGGGCACACTACTATTACGATCAAGCGCTGAAAACTGCACCCGAGGATGTTGGGCCGGAAACTTTGGCCGACATTATCCAGGGTCTGAAGGAGGTAAAGCAGTCGTTGGCCTGCGACGAAGCGACGCTCCCTCGTCTGCGCGCTGCGGTTGAAGAGGACCCTGTTAATTCTGAGAGGCGATGCCGATATGCGAGCTTGCTGTGGCGGATTGGGTGTGAGGAAGAAGCCGCCCAGCAACTCGAAGCGGCTCTGGAACATCCCGAGACCCTTTGCCAGGATTGTTTGCGCGACTGCTGGAACAACCTCGGCTGGTATCTCTACCGGAAAGGGGAGTATGCCAAGGCCCTCCCATGGTTGGAGCGGGCGGCAGAAGTCAAAAGGATCGATTCAGCGGGGAACCTCCTGGAATCACCCCATCCCATAGAGAACATCATTCTGGTTTACGTAGCCCTCAACATGGCGAAGGAAGCAGAAAAGGCCGCTGTCCATTACATAGCCAATTTCGGCCGACTTCCATGGCCGGAGCGCCGCGCACTGCGGAAGCTGAACATCGACGCCGATGCGCTTTATATTAAGCATTGCGGCCACACAGTTTAATGCGCGCCTTGCTTTTGCGCGCGGGATGATGCGGGTGGTAAAATGCGCCCCTTGGTCCCTCAGCACCAAGCGGTTCAGTGGGAAATACGACCATGCCACGCGGAGATCAACTCACTCGCCAATGGAAGCTCGTCCACCTTTTGGCCGGCCACTTGGGGCGGACGCTCGCCCAGCTCACCAGTGAACTAGGCGTGGCAAAGCGCACCGTCCAGCGCGATATCGAAGTTCTCAGCGTGGCAGGTTTCCCCATCACTTCGGAGACACGCAACGGAACGGTATTCTGGCATTTCATGCAAGGCTTCCACGCCAGCGACCCTATTGCCCTGACCCTGAACGAACAGATGGCGCTCTACTTCAGCAAAGGGCTCTTCAAACCGCTCCAGGGAACCCCCATTTACGAGTCGCTGGAAACCGCCATCCAGAAGATCGGTTCGCAGCTTCCGGCACAAAGCTTCAGGTTCCTGCGCGGCCTCGACCAGGGGATTTCGGTTTCGAGCTTTGGGTGGAAAGATTACAGCCACTCCAAAGAAGTGATTGACGCCCTAACTCGCGCCGTGTTCCACAAATTCACGGTGCGGATTCTCCATCGTTCGCCACAGCGCGTAAGGCCGATTGAGCGCGACGTTGACCCCTACAAGCTCTGGTACGTCAACAACGGTCTTTACATGGTGGGGCACGACCACCGGGAAAACGAATTGCGCACATTCGCCGTGGAGCGAATCCAGTCCGCCCTAGTGGGCAACCGGAGATTTGAGATTCCGCCTGATTTCAATTTCGAAGAGTTCCGGAAGACTGCGTTCAACGTGATTTGGGGAGAGCCACAGGAAGTTATGATCCGTTTCTCGCCAGCGCAGGCGCCGTACATCAAGGAACGGACCTGGCACCCCAGCCAGCACATCGAAACCGAGGACGATGGCAGCATTGTGCTGACGATGCACGTCGCCGACCTGGACGAGGTCAAACGGTGGCTCATTGGTTTTGGGGCGGAGGCGGAAGTGATAGAACCTGACGAGTTGGCGAACGAAATAGTCCACGAGTGCGAGGAGGTTCGCCTAAGGAAGGGTCAGCGCACCTTGACGCAAGAGGGCGAGAATGAGTGACCTCGATAAAGCCCGACAGCTCTTCCAGTCATCCGGGTTGCCCTTCCCAGAGATTCCCGAGGAACTGGCGGTGAGATTGAAAGAGCGCGGCAACTGGCTCTTTTCCACGCGTGAGATTGAGGTCTCGCCGTACGATTTGGACTATTACGTCGACGAGGCCACCAACGTTGGGGTGGATGATTATGCCCTCCTCTCCCATTCCGGGCATGGCGTGAATTCCTACGCGATTCAGTATTACCTGGTTTACGGTGACTTGCAGATGCTCCTGCATCTCGGGCTGGGCGGAGTGTATATGGACGCTAAGAGGGCGGCGTCCGACATTGCCTGGTGTTTTGGTCTGGCGGACGAGATCGTATGGAGAATGAATGCGGTGCCGGGAGTCGGGTTGAGATTCCCATTAGAGATCATGGGGTCAGATTTTTGCGGAAGCCATTGGTCTGCCCCAGGCAATGGCTTTCAGAATGTGAATTCTCCCGGTCAGGCGCTGGCAGAAGCGTTGGAGTGGCTAAGGGGCCCGGCGTGATTCGCGGTTCGGGATTTTCATAATGGGTAGGAAAAGAGGGGGATCCAACATGGCGAGACTGCTGATTATCGATGACGAAGAATCACTTTGCCGGGTTCTGGAAATTGCCTTCGGCAAGAGGGGCCACATGGTGGACACGGCCACGACCGGCCAGGCTGCCAAAGAAAAAATAGATTCACAGCCCTACGACATTATCCTCGCGGATATTCGCCTGCCGGATGCGACGGGACTCGAATTGCTGGAGCACGCACGCGACGCAAAGATCCGGACGCCGTTCATCCTGATTACCGCCGTACCCACCATGTCTACGGCCATTCAAGCCGTGAACCTTGGAGCGTACCGTTATGTGATCAAAACCGACTCTTTGGTGGAAGAACTCTGCTCGGTGGTCGAACGGGTACTGGGGGAGTTGGCTTTGCGCGAGGAAAATCTACGCCTCCACTTAGCCCCCATTGCTGGGTCAATAACCGGAATTGCCGCTACCGGCCAGGAGGAAATCCAGATTCCCGC
>Ga0326728_10002247_pt1 | contig 65000 bp, 50 predicted proteins | sample MB3enrmetagenome_FD_207602 | JGI IMG/M metagenome (GOLD analysis project Ga0326728, IMG submission 207602) | Lab enriched peat soil microbial communities from McLean, Ithaca, NY, United States - MB31MN | ecosystem: Environmental > Terrestrial > Soil > Wetlands > Peat | place: USA: New York...
AGGAGCGCAACATACCATCCAACCGAATTCCAAGAAGTGACTTCTTTCCATCCGATTTTTGATGGTTTTGATGGCATGAATTCAATACTCTCATCGGGCACCACCTCGCGTCAAGTACATAATCCTGCAATAAACAATTACTGTTAATATCCTGTGAATTTGGTGAACCATGGCATAGTCATGCCACATCTGCATCTGAGTAGGCGGTTGTCTGGTATTTATACAAAGAAGTAATAACGGCGCCGCCGCGTGCGTGCAGGAAACGATGACTGAAGAGATTGCAACGGAGCAGCCGAAGTAGTCAAAGCCAGCACTGGAGAGCAATTTACGCGTCACGCTGCTCGCGAAGCAGCCGGAAAGGCGCGGCGGAGTGTTCTTCCTGACCTCTCGTTTTTGGCGCCCGGACAAGGCATATCGCGATTGGAACATATCTTTTGCTGTGTTGGTTAATAATATTAGAGTACATTCTATGCAAGAATTCTCGTCTGCCATCTGCCATCGAGGCTGGCAAGCAGGAACTTGCGCAGGTTGTACCGTCCTGCTCGTGGAAATGGACTCTCATACGGGGCCGAATTGGTGGAGCAAATTGAACAGGCGTCATCATTACTCTTAACTCAGTAGCGGTTGTAGCACGGCTCGTGGGTCGTGCTAGACTCGTATCATATGAAAGTTGTTATGTGCGAAAGGGGTATCGGGGGTAGCCGCACCGGCTCTCTCCATGATCGGCTTGCATTGCGGCATCGCAAAGTCAGGCTGATTGGACTTCTTATACTGATGTCCTCATTGGCGACGGCGCTGTACGCACAGTTGCCATCTCAGGGCGACAATTCGAGCGGGGCGCAGAGTCCGAGCGAGCAGGACTGCTCCGATCCTCTGCTGGCAAATACAGTGGAGTGTTCCGATCAGAGTCAAGGAGAAACCACTCCGTTTCCTGCTCAGCAAACGCGCTCTCCGCTGCCTGGGGAATATGGTATTCAGTCACGGAATCCCTATGGCAATTATTCAGATATCGAGCAATTTTCCCGGCAGGCTGCTGCACGCAATCAAGGGCAGCAAGCGCCGCTTTTACCGGAGCCGCTCACCGAGTTTCAACAGTTCATTGCCTCGACTACGGGCCAGGTTCTGCCCATCTACGGGGCGGACCTCTTCCGCCGTGTGCCCTCCACATTTGCGCCTCTGGATATGACGCCAGTTCCATCCGATTATGTCATCGGGCCTAGCGACGAGTTGCGCATTCACGTATGGGGACAGGTGAACTTCCAGATCAATGTGCGCGTGGATCGTTCGGGGGAGATATTTCTTCCCCAAATTGGTTCGATCCATGTCGCGGGCATGCCGTTTTCGGCGCTCGATACACATCTGCGCGGCGCGATCGGGCGTGTCTATCGCAACTTCGATCTTACTGCGGATGTGGGTCGGATTCGGTCCATTCAGGTGTATGTTTCAGGGCAAGCGCGGCGTCCCGGCGTCTATACCGTGAGTTCGCTGAGTACGCTGGCCGACACGCTGTTTGTCAGCGGCGGACCCTCTGTGCAAGGCTCAATGCGGCACATCCAGCTGCGTCGCGGTAGCGCGGTGGTGACGGACATCGATCTTTATGACCTGCTCATTCGCGGTGACAAGTCCAAGGACGTGAAGCTCCAGTCTGAAGATGTCATCTTCATTCCTCCGGTCGGCCCCCAAGCGGCAGTCACCGGCAGCGTGCGAAATTCTGCGATCTACGAGTTGCAGCTAGATGAGCCGCTTGCCGGTCTTCTCGCCAATGCCGGAGGCGTCACTTCGGTAGCCTCGGAGGCGCGCATCTCGATCGAGCGCATCGAGGATCATCGCGACCGGCACGCCATGGAGGTAGCCTACGATACAACCGGTCTGGCAACTCCGCTGACCGACGGCGACCTAGTACGCGTTTATTCCATCGTGCCCAAATACCGGAAGACGGTCATCCTTCGCGGCAACATTGCGAATCCAGGCCGCTTCGCCTGGCACGCGGGTATGCATGTCAGTGAGCTGATTCCGGACAAGGACTCGCTCATCACACGGAATTACTGGTGGAAGCGGGCGCAACTCGGGTTGCCCGCTCCGGAGTTCGAGCCAATACGGGGCTTCGCCGATTTGCGTCAGCCTGCGGAAAACCACGCCATAACGATGGAACGTTCTCTTCAGGAAAGTCGCAGCGCATCGTATCAACTTGGGTATCAGCAGGGACTACTTGGATATCAGCAGGGACAGCCTGGATATCAGCAGGGTCAGCCTGGAAATCAGCAGGGACAACCTGGGTATCAGCAGGGGCAGCCTGGGTATCAGCAGGGACAGCCTGGGTATCAGCAAGACCAGAATCTGAGCGCAGCCCAGCGGGCCGGTAGCGCTTCCCTGGCCGCCGCGCAAAATTCTTCCGCTGCTCGAGTCACGCCCCCGGCACAGCGAACCGAGGTTCGGGCGCTCGCGCCGGAGATCGACTGGGATTATGCCGTCATCGAGCGCCTCGATCCAGAGACACTTAAGACCACACTGATTCCGTTCGATTTAGGTAAACTCGTGCTGCAACACGATGCATCCCAGGATCTCGAATTGCAGGCGGACGACGTGGTTTCCATCTTTTCCGGGGCTGACATCCGCATACCCATTGCACACCAAATTAAATTCGTCAGGTTGGAGGGCGAAGTCGCGCACGCAGGCGTGTACACAGTCCAGCCCGGCGAAACCCTGCGTCAACTGGTGGAGCGGGCTGGGGGGGTTACGCCCAATGCTTACCTGTACGGCTCGGAGTTCGCTCGCGAGTCGGTCCGCGCTATACAGCAGGCCAGAATAGATGAATACGTGCAGAGCATGAGCATGCGAATTCAGAGAAGAAACCTGGCCACTGGCGCCGCAACCCAGAGCAACCAATCGGATCTTCTTGCAACCCTGCAGCGGATTCGCGCCACGGGTCGTATCGTACTGAGATTTACGCCCGACAGTAGCGGCACAAAGAGCCTCCCCAACCTCACACTGGAGGACGGAGACCATTTCATCGTCCCGCCCGTTCCGGTCACTGTCAATGTGGTCGGCGCGGTGTACAATCAGAGTACTTTCCTGTACGCGCGAGCGCGAAGGGCAGGGACGTACCTGCATTTGGCCGGTGGAGCCAACAGAGACGCTGATCGTGGCCATGAATTCATCATCCGCGCAGACGGAGAGGTGATAAGCCGCGCAAAAGGCAAAACAATCTGGAGCGGCAACGAGTTCAACAATCTGCGCATCTATCCAGGCGATACGATCGTGGTCCCGGATAAAACATTCAAGCCGTCCGTGTGGAACAACGTGCTCAGTTCTGCGTCTACGCTCGCCAATTTTGCAATGGATGCTGCGGTCTTAACCGCAATTCAATAACGGGATTTGGCGCACACTCGTTGTAGAATGCAGGCAGGGATGCGTGCTAGTCCACAATCCGGCAGGAACCTATGACAACCGACAGCTCGCTTTCAGAACCGAATCAACACGACGATTCTCCTTACGCAACAGTAGTGGCCGGGCGCAGCGCGGAGGAGAACGATGAAATCTCCATACTCGACATTCTGATCTACCTTGCCGAGCGGAAACGCGTCATTTTGGTGGTCACCGCGGTCTTTGCCATTCTTGCGATCGTGTACTCGCTGGGTCTGCCAATTAGCTACACCGCGACTGTGACGCTGCTGCCTCCGCAGCAGAGCGCTTCGATGGGCTCCGTGCTGGCCACGCAGTTTGGCGCCATGGCCGCGCTGGCCGGCGGCGGTATCGGCCTCAAGGGCCCCGGCGACATGTACGTTGCCATGTTCAAGAGCCGCACGGTCGAGGATGCCATGGTGCAGCATTTCGGCCTGATGCAGGAATATCACCAGAAGTATCTCACCGACGCGAAAAAGGTTTTCGAGAGTCGGTCGAAAGTGGACGCCACCGGCAGGGATGGCCTGATCCGTATTTCGGTCACTGATGGCGATCCGAGCCGCGCCGCTGAACTTGCCAACGGATACGTCGACGAGTTTCGCAGCCTGTCTCAGCATCTCGCCATCACCGAAGCTTCCCAGCGTAGGCTTTTCTTCGAGCGGGAGCTTGAGCAGGCGAAGGACAACCTGGCCAATGCCGAGGAGGCAATGAAGCAGACAGAACAGACCACCGGGCTGATCGACTCCAGCAGCCAGGCACGAGCCCTCCTCGAAGCGGCCACATCGCTGCGGGCGCAAATCACAATGAGGGAAGTAAGGATTCAGGGGATGCAAACGTATGCAACCGGGGAAAACGCCCAGCTAGTGCAGGAACAACGGGAGTTGGAAAGCCTGCGCGCGCAGCTGGCCAAGCTAGGGGGCTCGGAAGACACCGCCAGCAGTGGGTTCATCGTCTCCAAAGGCCGTGTTCCCGAAGTCGGCCTCGAGTATATCCGCAAGATGCGTGACGTGAAATACAACGAGACGATCTTCGATATCCTCGCGCGGCAGCTCGAGGCCGCCAAGCTCGACGAGGCGAAGCAGGGCGCGCTCATTCAGGTCGTCGATCCTGCAGTTCCTCCCGAATTTAAATCCCCCAGGCACCGGGTCCTCATCGTGTTCGGAGCCACTGTGGTGGGATTCATTTTCGGAGTTTTCGTAGCTCTCCTCCAAGTTGGCATTCAGCGCCTGAAGGATGATACAGAAGCCAACCAAAAGCTTAATATTCTGCTAAGGGCTCTCTTACCGAACAGCCTAAATCGATAAGGCTGTCTTTTCGCAAGTTGGTTGATGATTCCGGAGATGCGATATTACGGTAATGGCGTGATTACGGAGGAGAATAGATTTTCATAAGCGTTTCATCTGCCCTTGTGGCGATTCAACTCTAAATAGTTTACACAGGATTACGCGCGTATCAGACGCATGATCCTGAACGCGAGAAATCCAACAAGAATGCTCAAATTGTGCCGAATGGAACGACGGTTCTTGCCAACGTCTCTAAGAATTCCGATGCTACACCTGACGACGTAAATAAGCCACCTGAGCAGAATCTGCGGGTGATTTGATTCCTGCGAATAAATAAAGTTGATTACTGCCTGGACTCAGGACTCTCAAGCAAGTACCATTTAATACGATATAATGGCTGTAACACATCAACACGATGAGGTCGCAAGGATTAACGTGGCGAAGATTGCTTTAATCACCGGCATAACCGGGCAGGACGGGGCCTATTTGGCGGATCTTCTCCTCCACAAAGGCTATGAGGTTCATGGTATCAAGCGGCGTAGCTCTCTCTTCAACACTGACCGCATCGACCATCTCTATCAAGACCCGCATTTAGGAAACGGAAAATTCGTCTTGCACTACGGGGACTTGTCCGATTCGTGCAGCCTGCTGCATATTATGCAGAAGGTACATCCAGACGAAATATACAATTTGGGCGCGCAGAGCCATGTTAAGGTGTCGTTTGAGCAGCCAGAATACACGGCGAACGTCGATGCGCTGGGGGCTCTGAGAATACTGGAGGCCATCCGGATTCTTGGGGTTGAGAAGACGACGCGATTCTACCAGGCATCGACCTCGGAGCTATACGGATTGGTGCAGCAGATTCCGCAGACCGAGAAGACACCGTTCTATCCCAGATCTCCCTACGCTGTGGCAAAGCTATATGCATATTGGATTACGGTGAATTATCGCGAGGCGTATGGTATGTACGCCTGCAATGGCATACTATTCAACCATGAGTCGCCTGTCCGGGGCGAGACCTTTGTGACGCGTAAGATTACTCGAGCGCTGACACGTATCAAGCTCGGACTACAGGACAAGTTGTATTTGGGAAACCTGGATGCACTCAGGGACTGGGGCCATGCGCGGGACTACGTGGAGATGCAGTGGCGGATGCTGCAACAGGACAAGCCTGAGGATTTTGTAATCGCAACTGGGATACAGCACAGCGTGCGGGAGTTTGTCACACTCGCAGCCAAAATGCTAGGTATCATGCTCACCTGGGAGGGCCACGGAGTGGAGGAACGGGCCGTGGATCAGAGCGGTGCTACTGTGGTCGCGGTGGACCCGAGGTACTTCCGGCCGTCGGAGGTGGAAACCCTGCTGGGCGACCCCAGCTATGCGCAGGAGCGGCTGGGATGGAAGCCTACGGTGAGCTTCGAAGACCTTGTGAAAGAGATGGTTGAAGCTGACCTGGTGGCTGCTGAGAGGGACCAACTGGTAAAGAAACACGGATATGACGCCTATGAGTATTACGAATAATTCCCGTCTTGCCAGCTCTAAAATTTATGTAGCGGGACACCGTGGGCTGGCCGGTTCGGCCATTATGAGAAGGCTTGAGCGTGAGGGCTGCGCGAGGATTGTGACCAGAGCCCATGCAGAGTTGGATCTGACCGATCATGGAGCGGTGGTTCGCTTCTTTGCGGAAGAGCGCCCGGAATATGTTTTTCTCGCTGCGGCGAAGGTCGGCGGCATCCTGGCCAACAACACACGGCCCGCGGAGTTTATCTATGAGAATCTTGCCATCCAGACAAACGTCATTCATGCGGCGCATGAGTTTTCTGTCAAACGATTGCTCTTCCTGGGCTCAAGCTGCATCTATCCGTGCAAATGCCCCCAACCGATCCTGGAAGAGTATATGCTCACCGGGCCGCTGGAGCCGACCAATCGCCCATACGCGGTGGCCAAAATTGCGGGTATTGAGATGTGTTGGGCCTTCAACCGCCAATATCGGACGCAATACGTTGCGGCTATGCCGTCAAACCTTTACGGCCCGAACGACAACTATGATCTGGTAAGCTCGCACGTGCTGCCTGCCCTGCTGCGGAAGATGCACGAGGCAAAGGTCAGGGATGCAGCCGAGGTCTCCGTTTGGGGAACCGGTGCTGTGCGCCGGGAATTCCTTCACAGCGACGATATGGCGGACGCCTGTGTCTTCTTAATGAAGCTGCCCGATGAAGTTTATGTACCCATCGCGCAATCCGAGTCGCTGGCGCCCTTGATCAATATTGGATATGGAGAGGATCTGACAGTGCGTGAACTTGCCGAGCTGATCCGTGATGTGGTCGGTTTCAAGGGGCGGCTGACGTACGACGCATCCAAGCCCGACGGGACCCCTCGCAAATTACTCGATGTCTCGCGCATGAAGAGGCTCGGTTGGCAGGCAGGCACCTCACTGCGTGAAGGACTTGAGACGGTCTACCGAGAATATTCAGTCACCCATGCGGCCTCGCAGGAGCGTACATTTGCCGCTGCTCGAGCGGGTGGATGACCTAGGTCACCATAACATATGAATGCATAGGCTCAGGATGACCATCAGATCGTTGTTAGCGATCGCCATGTTCGCGAACATCAACCCTGGAAATACAGTTCTGAAAACCGTGTCAAGGTCTCGGCCGAAATGATATGCTTCGACCGAAGCATGAAAGAGCTGGGTGATATGCGCATTCCAGCAAGTGACGCACATTTGATCTCTATTCCGCAAGCGACCTTTTAATGCATTGCTTAAGCAAATGGAGGTTCATATTAATCTCGGCTATCGTCTTCTAGACCAGTTTAGGCGAGTGGCAGGAGTTGCCCGCTTGCGACCGTTCGACACCTCAACGGTTGAGGGACGCTCCAAAGAACGCTACCGCCGCATCCTGCTGACTACCTCCTCCACCTTGGTCGTAAGGGCGCTATCCTCGCTTGTGAGCCTGGTCACGGTCCCACTTGCGCTGTCTTATCTCGGGAAGGAAAAGTATGGCCTTTGGGCCGTAGTCACGTCATTTGTTGCATGGGTGGGCCTCTTTAACTTCGGTATCATCAACAGCTTGGTCAATGCGCTATCTGAAGCGCACGGAAAGAACAACCCAGAAGCCGCGAAGAGTTACGTTTCTACCGCCTTTTTCGTCCTTCTTGCCATTTCCGCGACATTGGGGATCGTAGTTTCACTTTGTGCCGGTTGGGTTCCCTGGTCCTCGATACTGGCCGTAAGGATCCCGATAGCGCAGCGAACCGTGATGTGGACGGTGTTGGCTGCGCTGTATTGCGTATTGGCATGTCTTCCGCTTTCCATAACGGGACAGATCTATGCCGGTTATCAAAAGAGTTATATGGGGAATCTCTTCTCGCTTCTCGGCACCCTGACCACTCTGGCGGCGTTGTATGTGGTGGTATGGACCAAGGGCGGTCTTCCTTCGTTGGTTTTTGCCTTTTCTGGCCCCGGTGTCCTAATTGGGATTATCAACTTGCTTTACCTGACGCGCAGAGAAATGCCGTGGATAGCTCCCCAACTCAGATGTGTTTCGCTCAGAGCTATGCGCCGCTTGTCTTCCACGTCAACGCCGTTATTCCTGTATCAGATCGGCGCTCTGTTGGTCAATGAGACCCAAATGATAACACTCGCCCATGTGACCAGCCTCAAGCTTGTATCGGAGTACTCGATTGTTTGTCGGCTCGGCGTGACGCTTTCCAGTTTTGTGTATTTGGGAACTGCTGCCTTTGTTCCTGCATTTCGTGAAGCACACGAGCGCGGAGATAGTGGCTGGATGAAGGCCGCGTTCCGCCGCATGCTGCTATTGCGCATGTTGATTGCTACAGCTGTCGCGCTCACCCTGAGCTTCGGTGGGAATTTTATTCTGCGAGTCTGGCTTCACAGAGATGACTTTAATTTCCCAACTTCACTCTGGATAGTACAGGGCATGGTTCTGGTTAGCTCAATCTGGGTTACATCGTTTTCGGACTTTCTCACAATTATGGACCGAATCTGGATTCAAGTGGCACTGGTTCTGATCAACGGGATTGTAACGATCGGGCTAACCGTAGTTCTGGCTCCGAGATTTGGAATGCTGGGTGCTATGGTCTCTATCGGCTTTGTAACCGTGTGCTTTTGGACCTGGCTCTGTCCTCTCCTGGTTCAGCAAGTCATAACTGTAAAATCCAGGGAACTCGGACAGATAGGTCGGCATTAAGAATCGAGTGGAGAAAAGACTATAATCTGAACGAACTATGCCTCACATTTACCTTTCAAAGATTTTTTTCGGTGTGTGTCGTTTGGGCACCAGATCCATGTAGGTTATGCAATGAAGAGGGTTTACACTCAGCTCGATAAAAGGTCCGAAATTCTCGGGCGGACAAAGGACTGCATTGTTAGTTGTATAGGGGCAGTTCTGACCCCTTTCTATAGGCTCTCAGCTTCCCTTCTTGGTGCGCCGGGAATACGTTTGCATGTCAGGTGCGGCGCGCTTGCCTTGAGGTTGTTGATCAATCGCCGCATCTCTCTATCTGAGGCCCTGACGCTCGTATGCCATCCATTCGATTCGGCCCGATATTTTGAGTTCTACATTTTTGGGAAATGTCCACATAGCTGCATGCGCTGGGATAACTACCTGGATATCATCTCTCCGCTATTGTACTTCTTGCTCTTGTTGGTTGCCCATCCAAAATTCAATGCTTCGCTTCTCAATTCGGACAAGCGGGACATGATCGTGTCGCAAGGCATGCTGCATATGTTTAACTTGAACGTAAGATGCAGAACTTATAATTGCGTGATCACCGGTGCAGATTTGTCTCCCGTGAGTTTCGATATTATTACATCCATTTCTGTAATCGAACACATACCAGAACCAGATGATTTAATCGCTCTAAAGTATATCTGGCAGCTTCTTCGCCCGGGTGGCAGACTGTTCATTTCTGTTCTATACGCTGCCGAAGCTTTTGAGGAAAATATTTGTATAAATGAATATGGCATCCTGAAAATAGGCGGGGATGGGTATGTTTATGGCCAGCGCTTTTATAATGAGGAACTGCTAAAATCACAAATTTTTCAGCTCCTCGACCAGCCTGCACGCACCAGAATTTACGGCGAAAGGCATAAAGGAGCTTCCATGGCGAACCGTGCATGTTGGAGCCGGGATGCCTGGTATCCGTTTGGGCGCGAGTCATTTATGATGGGGCGAGAGTACCGCTATTATGAGCATGTCCGGAAATGCCAGGAGCCGGAGTCCTTGCCATGGAATTCGTTAAGAAAAAGGAGCCTTGAGTAGTCATGCCTAAGCTAGCCATCATCGATCAAACTGTCAGTGCAGGGGGCGTGGAGCGTTTTCTCCATGGGCTCATACGTGGAGCTATCGAGGAGCGAATTACCGACGATTGGGAGATTGTCCTGGTGCGGAACAGGCTTAACTCGGCAGGTATCCATGTGCCTTGGCCGAAGCACCTCCTGTCTCCAAAACTGTCCGTGCAGTATATAGGTGAGGATAACCCACTTTCGCGCGCATTGAGCTGGCTCGCCCGCGCCCCTCTCATATTTGGAATCCGCGGTACGGGACGGTTACAGCGCATCATCCCGAATGTTATGCGAACCATTGGGTCTGACCGTTGGAAAGCATACTGCGGCGTAACTAGCTGCTGGATTGAAAATTACATTCAGAAGAATCACTTTGACGTCGCATATTTCAGTTATCCATATGGTTTTGAGCCACTCCGGCTAAAGATACCGATAATCGCAACTCCTCACGATTTTATCTACAAGTATGGGCTATCGACGACTCCTGAGTATATGAGTCTACTTGACTCTCAAATGCCAAGATGGCTAGAAGCTTGTTCACAAGTAGTGGTGTCCAGCCAGTTTGTAGCCGATGATTTGAAGCGATTCTACCCGGCTTGGGCGCACAAAGCGCGCATTATCCGTCTAGGTATTCCCGCGGCTGAACGGGAGCCAACGGCGGAGGAGGTGGAAGCATTCCGTAAACGCAATGGCCTGCCGGAGCGTTTCGTGCTAGTTGTGGGATGGATTGGCGAACACAAGAACCAACGGGTGGTCTTTGAAGCAGTCGTAAAGCTACGCGATCGTGGCCTGCACATCCCAGTGGTTTGCGTGGGTCCGAATAGCAAGGTTCTAAATGAAGGCGATACCAAGGAGAATCACAGGGAGTGGACATCAAGCTATGCCCTACGATTACTGAAGTTCTGCGAAAGTGTGGAACTCAGGAACAGGACCGATTACTTCAGCCTTGGTTACGTCGATGATTTCACAATAGATTGCCTATACCGGTGCGCAATGATGTTAATTGTGCCTACGATCACGGATGCGGGAAGTTTCCCAGCTCTCGAGGCCATGCGGGCCGGCTGTCCGGTTGCCTATTCGCGCATTCCTGTTTATGAGGAGACACTGCAGTTGATTCAAGGTAACGCATGGACCTTCCCAACTCATGATAGCAGCGTCCTGGCAAGCCTTATTGCGGAGGTGGCAAACGATAGCGGAGAGGCGCGCCGCCGTGCGGCGGCAGCAAAAGAAATCGTCCCCCGCATATTTTGCTGGAAGAAGACAGCTCGCGAATATTTCTCACTCTTTGAAGAGGTCACTGATTTGCGAAGTCCCGCGCCGTCAGATCACAGCCCACACTCGGACAATCATGGCTAGACCGCCGACACCAGAAGCCGCCAGGAGCCGGAGTCCTTGCCATGGAATTCGTTAAGAAAAAGGAGCCTTGAGTAGTCATGCCTAAGCTAGCCATCATCGATCAAACTGTCAGTGCAGGGGGCGTGGAGCGTTTTCTCCATGGGCTCATACGTGGAGCTATCGAGGAGCGAATTACCGACGATTGGGAGATTGTCCTGGTGCGGAACAGCCTTAACTCGGCAGGTATCCATGTGCCTTGGCCGAAGCACCTCCTGTCTCAAAAGCTGACCGTGCAGTATATGGGTGAGGAGAACCCTCTCTCACGCGCTTTGAGCCGACTCGCCCGCGCCCCTCTCATATTTGGAATCCGCGGTACGGGACGGTTACAGCGCATCATCCCGAATGTTATGCGATCCATTGGATCCGACCGTTGGAGAGCATACTGCGGCGACACACGCCTCTGGATCGAGTATTTCATCCAGAAGAATCGTTTCGACGTAGCCTATTTCAGTTATCCATATTTTCTCGATCCTCCCCGATTGAAGATACCAATGGTCGCAACTCCCCACGACTTCATCTTCAAGTACGGGCTATCGACAACTCCTGCGGTTCAGCGCCAACTCAACTCCCAGGTGCCAAAGTGGCTCGAAGCTTGTTCGCAGGTTGTAGTATCCAGCCAATTCATCGCAGATGATTTGAAGCGTTTTTGGCCTACCTGGGCTTTCAAAACCCGAATCATTCGCCTCGGCATTCCGTCGGCTGAACGAGAGCCATCGGCGGAGGAGGTCGAAGCGTTTCGTAAACGCAATAGTCTGCCAGATCGCTTTGTACTGGTAGTGGGATGGATTGTCGAGCATAAGAACCACCAGGTTGTTTTTGAGGCGGTCGCAAAACTGCGCGATCGCGGACTGCATATCCCAGTGGTTTGCGTGGGTCCCAATAGCAATGATCTAAACAGGAGCGATACCCACAAATATCGCAAAGAACAATCGACCGATTATGCTGGACAGATATTGAGTTTCTGCAATAGCGTGGGACTAAGGAATGGGACCGATTTCTTCAGTCTCGGTTTCGTCGATGATTTCGCAATAGATTGCCTCTACCGCTGTGCAATGATGTTGATTGTGCCGACGATCACAGACGCTGGCAGTTTCCCAGCTACAGAGGCTATGCTTGCCGGATGTCCGGTTGCCTATTCGCGCATTCCTGTTTATGAGGAGACGGTGCAATTAATTCAAGGCAACGCGTGGACCTTTCCAACTCACGACAGCAGTGCCCTGGCAAGCCTTATTGCTGAAGTGGCACACGACAGCAGAGAGTCTCGCCGCCGTGCAATGGAAGCAAAAGAAATTGTTCCCCGCGTTTTTTGCTGGAAGAAGACAGCTCGCGCATATTTCTCTCTCTTTGAAGAGGTCGCTGGATTGCGAAGCACAGCGCCGCAAGACCACGGCGCGCACTCGGGCAATCGTGGTTAGATCTATCCTGTGCGAGGTCTGACCCTCTGTTTGAGTCGCAACGAGCAATTAGGATATACTGCAATCACCCCGTGGAACTCATGACAACCGTAGGAGACGCAGGATGGGTACAACTGATAAGATACCGATTGTTCCCTGCAATTCGATGAAAATTCCCGTCGCCGCGCCCGACCTGAGTGGAAGCGAAGAGCACAACGTGCTGGAGGCGTTGCGCAGTTCATGGATATCATCTACGGGCGCCTTCATCAATCGATTTGAATCCGAGTTTGCGCAACTTTGCGGTACAAAGGGCGCTCTAGGGGTATGCAACGGCACTGTGGCGCTCCACCTTGCATTACTAGGCTTAGATGTCCGGCCCGGCGATGAAGTGCTCGTTCCATCGCTTACATACATTGCCACCGCAAACGCGGTTCGCTATGTTGGAGCAGAGCCGGTATTTGTTGATATCGACCCTGAGACCTGGTGCATCGATCCAAAACTTCTTGAAAGCAGTATCACGCAGCGTACTAGAGGCATTATCGCGGTCCATCTGTACGGTCACCCGGCTGACATGGATGCCATCAATCATGTTGCGGCCGTTCATGGACTTTGGGTTGTTGAGGATGCCGCGGAAGCTCACTTTGCTCGCTACAAAGGCCGCCCAACAGGCGGGCTCGGAGATTTGGGCACCTTCTCTTTTTACGGCAATAAAATCATTACTTGTGGCGAAGGAGGCGCGGTCAATGTCAATGACCCCCACCTCGAATTGCGGTTGCGTACACTGCGAGGCCAAGGTATGGATCCTCAACGCCGGTATTATTTCCCAGTGACGGGATACAACTTCCGCCTCACCAATCTTGCGGCCGCAGTTTTATGCGCGCAACTGGACAGACGGGAGGAAATTCTTGCTGGTCGTAGCCGCATTTTCACTGCGTACGAGGACCTGCTGGCCGGGATTCCAGGCATAGGGTTCCAGCCGATTGCGCAATGGGCTGAACGGGCACCGTGGCTGTTCTCTATCACCGTTGATGCAAAAGAGTATGGCCATTCGCGCGATGAACTGGCTGCCCTACTCTCCGAAAAGGGAATTGACACTCGTCCGTTCTTCCTGGCGCTTCACAGGTTGCCGCCTTTCCGCGAAGAATCAAAGCGTCGTGGCGAAGCGCTACCAAATACGGATGCTCTCAGTGAGGCCGGAATGAACCTGCCCACTTTCTCGGCACTGACCGACTCCCAACTTGACTACATTGCAGATGCTATTCAGCAGTTGCGAAGGTAGATTCCTGTGGCGATTAAGATTCGAGTAGTCAGTCCAGAATGGGAGCGGTCCTTTGCAGACGGGCAACATCATATAAACCAGACGCTAGAACTTGTTGCGTAAACATTTTCCGTCATCGTAAACCATTGATTTTAAATGGTCAGAGAAGGATAACTGGTATTTATGCATTAAGTTCTAGTGTGAAACCGTATATTATGATTCGATAGCAGCCTGAAGGGAGTCACGGGAAGAGTGATAATCAGAAGATTCTTACTTCTTGGTGGTGGCGATCTGGTACGCGAGGTGGCCAAGATACTCGTCGACTCGTCATTGAGGTCTGGCATGCAATGCGAGATTGCGGTATACAGCGATTTGCCCGGTGCAATTGGTCCTGAAAATACGAGATTTTGCACCAGTACGTCTGAAGCAGTGCGGGACTTCCCTCCCCTTGAATGGCAGGCAATCGGATGCGTCGGAAATCCAAGAGTGAGAGAGGCGATGTATAGGCAGTTCTGCGAATTGGGCTATGTCTTTGGAAAGGCTTGCCACCAAGACGCTACTCTGTTTGCCGAACAGATCGGCCCTGGCTGCGTAATTTTTCCTGGAGCACGCCTGGCAATTGGTTGTCGCTTAGCGGAAGATGTCGTAGTTAACTTCAATGCTACTGTTGGCCACGATACCATGGTTGGGGCGCATACCATTATTGCGCCGGGTGTTCAGTTGGGCGGCCGCATTTTGTGCGGAAAACGGGTTATGTTTGGTATTGGATCCAGCGTCTTGCAGCAGAGATGCATCGGCAGCGACTCTGTTATCAGTGCTGGCGCCTCGGTATGGACTGATGTTCCAGCCGGTGGCACTATGGTCGGCGTGCCAGCAGCGGTTCGAAAGGTTCCCGGGAGGTCTTTTGCGCCACCAGCATCTGAACACGGCGAAAACAATCAGAACCGTCAAGGAAAGACCATTGGGGGATGACTGTGAATCAGATTTCTTCGGCACAGAGAAAGCGCATTATCATAACCGGAGGATCTTCGGGCATTGGCTTTGCCATCGTCCAGTGCTTGCTCGGGGAGGGGCATACAGTCCATGTTCTCGACAGAAGAACCTATGAGCAGTGGCAGAGTGTCGCTGGACCGTTGGTGGAGACTGTGGCTTATCACAGTATCGACTTGACAGATATCACCGGGGCGACGGCGATGTTGTCTCAAGCGGTCGACCAGATGGGCGGAGTGGATGTGCTCATCAATAACGCCGGAATCATGAATTTCGAAAATGCTCATGAGAGCACGGAAGTAGTGGTCCGGAATCAGATAGCTGTTAATCTCGAAGCGCCCATTCACCTCAGTGCGGTAGCGATTAAGTCGATGCTGCAGCAGGAGGCTGGCGGACACATCTTGAATATCGCATCAGTCGCAGGGCTCAAAGCTACGCCGAAGTTGGCTGTGTACAGCGCGACAAAAGCTGGTCTCATCCAATACACCCGCTCTCTGGCTTCCGAGTATGCAACTCGTCGGATACGCGCCAATGTGATCTGTCCCGGAGCTATTACGACTGGTTTAACCAGTCGAATCATGTTTACACTCATTCAGAAGACAGTCCCGTTGGGCCAATTGCAGACAGTTGGAGAAGTAGCTTCCCTGGCGGCGTGGCTCATCTCCGAGGATGCACGTAGCGTGACCGGTTCAGTTTATTCTCTTGATGGCGGCATGAGTCTTTAATTAGCAAAAGAGTCCAAATATGCGACCAGAGTCGATATATGGGATAGTCACCGGAGCCGCGAGCGGTATCGGGTTGGCAACCTGCAAGATGTTGTTGGAAGCGGGCACGCCAAAAGTTGGTATGCTGGATTGCCAACAGGAAAAACTCCTTGCGGTCTGGGAAGAACTGGCTGCCACTTACTCGCCCGACCGCGTAAGTCAGTTTTATATGGACGTGAGAGATCCAGAGATAGTCGCGCGCACAATCGAACAGTTTGAAGAATGGGCCGGATGCCTTAATCTAGCGGTGAATTGTGCAGGGGTGCTTTTGGATGGAGCCGTTACCTCAGTCTCATCCCGTGGCGTGAAACGCTACTCGTTAGAGCAATGGGAAACTACTTTGGATACGAACCTCACGGGTGCGTTTCTGGTTGCGCGCGAAGCAATTGCCGCGATGTTGCGCAGCAGAGCACCGGACAACTCGATAGATGACTGTCGGGGGCTCATCGTCTTCATCAGCTCAATTTCCCGCCACGGACGCGCGGGACAAGCCGCGTATAGCGCCAGCAAAGGTGCACTTGTTTCGTTGGCGGCTACTTTGTCTCAGGAGTTAGCGTCCTATCATGTCCGTTCAGTTGCTATCGCTCCAGGCCTTGTGGACACGCCCATGGCCGCCCAAATTCCGGGATGGTATACTAAAGACATGCTTAACCGGGTAGCAATCAAAAGAATGGGGCGGCCGGACGAGATTGCACATGCCGTGCGCTTCTGCATAGAAAACGAATTCTTTAATGGACGCGTGATCGAAATCAATGGAGGTGCATTTTGAAGTTAATAGATCGAGTGGCAAAGGTGTTCAATGAGGCATTCGCCGTGCCAGCCGACAGCATTACGAATCAAACAGTCCCCGACGACGTGCCGAAGTGGGACTCACTGGGCCACATGAACATGGTATCTATTCTCGAAAAGGAATTCGGTACGCAATTTGAAGTAGATGAAATCATGGAAATGGCGTCCGTTCAGAACATTCTAGATGTCTTAGCGAAGAAAGGAATGAAAGCCTAATTAGGCGGGATCCGTGTTTCAGTATCCATTCCACTTAGCTCATGAAAAACAATGAACAATGCAATCTCGCAGATTGGCTTCTCGCTGCCGGACTCAGTTCCAATCCCGCGTTGCTGTACCGCGACCAGGTGCTGACATACGATGACCTGCGTGCCCAAGTCGAGACGCTTGCGGGAATTCTTCAAGCCCGTGGCTTTCAAAAAGGCGACCGGATTGGTATCTACTGCGACAATGCTCCGTTCTTCGTTGTCGCATACCTTGCCACAGTCCGTGCCGGTATGTGTTCAGTCCATTTCCCGCCAGGAACGGATCGAAAGTTGTTTGAGACGGTTACCGAAGCTGCTCAAATGCGCTGCGTACTGGTGCAGCAGAAGTACATTCAGTTTGTACAAAAGTGGTCAGACGAGACTTCCCCGGAATTGCTTTCGCAAGACGCTGTGACTGAAATGGCGGCGGGATCACGGAGTCAGAGTGCGCCGACGCTGCAATGCCCAGGAACCGATGCGGACAACGATCTAGCCCTTCTCTCATTTACTTCCGGTTCAACAGGGATTCCCAAAGCAGTAATGGTGACACACCGAAATATCCAGTGCAACTCTGAGGATATCATTCACTACCTGCACCTTACCGATCAGGATCGGGTGATGGCGGTGTTACCGCTCTCTTACTGTTTTGGTCTCTCTCTTCTGCACACTCATTTGCGTGTAGGCGGATCGGTTGTCTTGTGTAGCTCCTTCATGTTTCCCGAAAAGGTGCTGGACGAAATGGAGACCCTGCGCTGCACAGGTTTTGCTGGCGTACCCTCCACCTACCAGATTCTATTGCGCAAGACTAGCTTTGCTCAACGCCGTTTCAGTGCTTTGCGGTACCTGCAGCAGGCTGGAGGAAAGCTGCCAGCGCCGATGATCTCCGAATTGATTAAGGCGCAACCCGAGGTGAAGCTCTTCGTGATGTATGGCCAGACCGAGGCCACCGCGCGATTATCGTACTTGGAACCCGAGATGCTTGCCACCAAATTAGGTTCGATAGGACGGGGGCTTCCAACCACCAAGCTTGAGGTTCTGAAAGAGGACGGTACGCCGGTTAAGCCCGGTTCAGATGAGGTGGGCGAAATTGTCGCTTCCGGTCCCAACATCACACATGGTTACTGGCGCAATCCTGAGGAAACGGCACGCTTCTTCGTAAACGGACGGTTGCATACGGGTGATTTAGCCCGCGTGGATCAAGACGGCTTCCTCTATGTGGTGGACCGGGCCCGCGACTTCATCAAGTCTGCTGGAAACCGGATTAGCCCGCAAGAGGTGGAGGAAGCCATTTCTACTAATCAGGACGTGCTTCATGTGGCCGTAGTAGGCGTGCCAGACGAGTTATTTGGAGAAGCAATTGCTGCCTTTATTGTCCCGCGTTCGCACAAACTCCTTGATGAAGAACAAATAAGGGGATATTGCAACGAACGCTTGCCGAATCACAAAGTGCCTCAATATGTGTACATCGTGGACAGTCTTCCGATGAATGAATTCGGCAAAGTCCTCAAGAAGAAGCTAATCGAACAGGCTACAGGCAGGATGCAAGTGTGATGCAGGAACATAGGACAATGGCCGAACAACAAATCGAGTCATTGCTAAGAGGTCCGCAATACGAGACCGTACAGACGGACAAGGAATACTTTCTTGTACCGTTATTCCGTGATTTGTGCCGGGATATGTCGGAGAATTGTCCCCCGTATGGCCGATTCCTGGAACGGTTGGGTACTCCGATTCATAACTGGCAGGGGTTGGCTGATATTCCGCCACTTCCGGTTACCATGTTTAAACATTTTGAGTTGCGGGCGGTACCAATCTCACAAGTTGTTCGGGAATTGCGTTCTTCGTCGACAACTAGCAGTGCCCCCAGTCGGATTTTCGTTGACAAGACTACAGCGTTCCGGCAGGCGCGAGCGCTTGCAGCAGTACTCAAAGAACATATCGGCGGAAGCCGGCGTCCGTACCTTGTATTGGATTCACCAGACTCTGTCCAGGCGGGCGACCAACTGAGCGCCCGCGGAGCCGCGATTCGCGGTATAGGGAGTTTCGCCTCCTCGGTCCACTACGCATATCAAACTCTACCGGATGGCGATTTAGTACCAGACTTTGATACAATTGAGTCGTTTTTCGCCGACTATGCGTCCGCACAACCGCTGTTATTCGGGTTCACCTACATTGTCTGGACGCGCTTTGTGCTGGAGATGGAGAAGCGCGGTCTAACCTTCGGAGCCTCTGGTGCTACGATGTTGCATTCTGGAGGCTGGAAAAAACTCATTGCGCAAGCCGTTTCCAAGGAGGAATTCAATTCACGAACGGCGGCAATAGTTGGTTGCTCCCCTAAGGCGATTCTCGATTTTTATGGCATGGTGGAACAGGTGGGAACTGTTTTTGTGGATTGTTCCGCTGGTAACAAGCATGCGCCCGCGTTTGCTGACTTCATCGTACGGGCTCCATACACATTGAATCCGGTTGAGATTGGTGAAGAAGGGCTGATTGAGGTATTGAGCGTTCTTCCCGCTAGTTATCCGGGGTTAGCATTGATCACGGAAGACCTGGCTACGCTGCTTGGCGCTGAGGATTGTCCCTGCGGGCGCAAAGGACGGTATTTCCGATTCACGAAACGTGTGGAAATGACGGAATTGCGCGGATGCGGCGACGTGTTCGCCCAATCGAGGGAACGGCCATGAGGATTACACAGTTCCTACCCACCGGGAAACGATTCTCTGATTCCCTCATGCCTTTACTAGATGAACTTCGCCAAAACAGCTCTGAACTTGCGGGGATTCCCGTTGCTAGGCTCCTGAACTTGTTTGACGACTTTGGCGGTAAACTCCTTCAGCACCCTGAAACGAAGACACTTGACGGAGTCGCATTTCTCTCCACCTGGCTTCGGAAGTCAAACTTGGAGGGGATGTTACGTATGAATCTAGGGGGCTCTCCTGAATTCTTGGATGGCTTTCTGCCGGTAGGGTCGGTGAAACTTGCTGCGAAGCCCCGCGGACTTGTTTCGATGTGGATGGCCGGAAACGTTCCTACTTTGCCCCTGTTCTCATTGGTACAGGCGTTATCAGCAAAGAATGTTTGTATGGTGAAATTAGCCTTGGAGAACCAGCCAGGTATGATACCTCTCTTGACGGTTCTCTCACAGTGCGAGGTTGCGGGACTCAATGGATCCACACTTTTCAAATTCATTGCGGTCGTATGGTTCGATTACAAGTACCAGGACTTGAATGAAGAATTGTCATGGGCCGCTGATACTAAAATTATGTGGGGCGGAGGGCCAGCGCTCAAAGCCATTTCGGCCTTGCCACGGCGGGAACACTGCACTGAGATCGCATTCGGTCCGAAATACTCGATAGGCCTGTTGGACCGAAAGCGCCTTGAACGAAGTGAAGGTTTTGACAACGTCATTTCTGCCTTTGTGCGCGACATTGCGGCATTCGACCAACGAGCGTGTTCCGCTCCGCAGACGATTTTCCTAGAGAAAAACTTGCGTTTGTCCTTGCGCCAAGTCGCTGAGCTCTTTGCGCATCAATTTCGACGCTTGCCCCCTAAACTATCCCTCGATTTCTATACCACTGTTCGCATTATCAATGTGCGTGCGGAATGGGCCCTCGACGATCAACGTGATCTGATCGCGTCGGGGCCAGAGGCTAACTGGACAATCTGCATGGACAGTACTATCTCGATGAAGGAAGCTGTGCAATCTCGAACGATCTTCTTGACCGAGATCGATTCTTGGAGGCAGATTTTATCGCTGATTACTCCGAAGATCCAGAGTGTTGGTATAGCTTTTGGAGATCCTTCCGATGCTGAAGCATTCGCCAATGAAGCTACACTACGTGGAGTAGCGCGCTGTGTGCGTCCTGGGCTGATGAACGGGTTCGAGTCGCCTTGGGACGGTAAGCTTCTGATTAGCGAAGTTGTGCGCTGGGTTTCTTTGAAGGGATAGCTGAGGGGTATAATCCTATCACCCTCAGCCTTTGTCATACGCAACGCATCCCGGAATGAGCCCTTTCTTATTGGTCGCGACTTTCAGTTGAAGTTCGACGATCTACTCGGCAACGCCGATGTGGATCTCCGTTGTCTACGGCGCGGTGATGTGGTCGCTCTGATCGGAGATTTCGATGCTCGCAGTCTTGCAACACTGCTGCGCCTCATAGAAATAGGCGCCATTGTTGTTCCCCTGACCGAGGCCACGCGCCCGGAGCATAAATACTTCTTCGAGGTTGCTGCGGTAGACGTCGTCATCGACGCAGGCATCGCGCGCCGCTGGAGTGATGATCAACACGCCCATCCTTAACTGGATCGACTTCGGGAAATCGGAAACCCCGGACTTGTGTTGTTTTCCTCCGGCACAACGGGGCGTCCAAAGGCCATTCTGCACGATTTCAACAATTTTCTAACCAGATCCCGCACTCCGCGACCCACGCTCAGGACTCTGAACTTTCTGCTTTTCGATTACATCGGCGGTATTAATACCTTCTTTCACACAATCTTCAATGGCGGGTAGGTCATTGCTCCATCTGGTCGTACGCCGCAGTCTGTTGCCGCAGATATCCTTGATTATAATGTTGAGTTACTCCCCACTACGCCGACATTTCTCCGCTTGATGCTGCTTCAAGGGATTTTGAATGTGACCGAACTAGCCAGTTTGAAGGTCATTACTTACGGAACCGAACGCATGGATCAGGCAACTCTTGACCAGCTGTGCCAGGCGCTACCTCACGTTGATTTCCGCCAGACCTATGGCATGTCGGAATTCGGTATCATGCGCGTGAAGTCTCGCGCCAGAAATAGCGTCTGGATGATGGTTGGCGGCGAGGGCGGCGAGATCAGGGCTGTAGACGGAGTGCTCCATATCCGGACGGTGAACCGTATGCTAGGCTATCTGAATGCACCTTCTCCGTTTGACGCCGAAGGTCGGTATGATACCGGGGTTATTGTAGAACAGGACGAAGCGTATCTGAAGGTCATAAGCCGCTCCAAGCAAGTCATCAATGTGGGTGGTGTTAAGATTCTGCCTGATGAGCTAGAACGTGTTGCGATGTTACATCCGTAAGTTCTTTTCGCCAAGGCGCGGGGCATACCAAACCCAATTACAGGTCAGCACATTGAGATCATCTGCCAACCCCTTGCCGGGGCACAACTCAACCGGCAAATCCTACGCGCTCATTTTGTCAAGCATCTCCCAGAGCATTTCCGCCCGCAATCAATTCGAATCGGCGAAGTCGCTGTCAGCCACCGATTCAAGCAGGAATAGCACCCTCCTGTGGGTAGTGTCCAGAGTTTTTCGCACTTTCGATCTTCGTTAGCATATTGGACTGATTATGAGAATACAATCCAGCAGATCTTAGGATAGGAACCGTGCTAGTCAGCATAGAGCGACAGGTTTCTTTCCGCTGGTGGTTCTGAGCTATGCTTCCTACTGATATCATCGCCCAACCCACGACCAGCGCACCGGAACCGTTCACTCCATGCTGACTAATTCCTCTCTTGTAACAGAGTTTCCACCGCTTCAGCCAAGGAAGAGAAACGCAGACCGGCCAGTTCGCAGGCTGCTTGGGCGCCTGGTTTCCAGTGCTTCGGATTGCCTTCGATGAAGATGGTCTGCATGCCTAGGCGGCGGCCGAACTCGATGTCTGAGAGCGAGTCGCCGATCATCACGCTGGTTTCGGCTGTAATGCTGGGAAACTCTGCCACTGCCTGTTCAAACAGCGCCGGCAGCGGCTTGCGGCAGTTACATTGCCCCTTGTCGTGCGGGCAAAAGTAGAAGCCGTCCACATGCGCCCCGTACGCCTCAAGAAGGCTTTGGAACGAGTCGTGGATGGCCCTTACATCCTCGGCCGTGTAGAGTCCCAGCGCAATGCCGCGCTGGTTTGAGACCACCATCACACGCAACCCTGCCCGGTTCAGCCGACCGAGGGCCTCCGCCACACCGGGCAGTAGATGAAACTCGCTCCAGGAGGTCACAAAGCTACCCTCCGGCATTTTTTCGTTAAGAACACCGTCCCGATCCAGGAACACCGTCTGCACGATGCCGGGGAGGAAGGTGTTGGGTGAGTCGGTCACTCCGCTATGATAACAATATAGGGCTTACGCCTGCCTGTCAGCTCAAGGGGAGTGAAGCCCAGAACCATGAAAGCGAGGGGAATCATGTCCAGCAGTCCCCAAGCCGCAAATATCTTCGGGAAGGCCATTCAAGAGCACCTGAAGGTTGTGCGCCAGGTGCAGGAGCAGCAGGGTGTGCTAGAGGTTATCGCGCTGGCCATGGCAGCTATATTGCGGGCCGGCGGCGGAAAAATTTCCGAAGTAGCCGATCATCTCTTCGCAGTCGCCTCCCGTGACACGGCGCGCGTCCACCAGGAGGCGCACATCCTCGCCGGCCACATGCTCTGCGACTGGATTGAGTTGGACAGGGTTCACCCGTTGGCTACGGCTCAAGAAACCGCTGTAGCTGTTCAAGCTGGAGGTGCGCGGTGATCGAGCAACTCTATGAAGTGATCCAGCAGATCAAAAATGAGTGGGCCACCAAACGCCTATTGGTGGTTGGCGATGTGATGCTCGACAAGTACATCTGGGGAGAGGTAGGCCGCATCTCCCCGGAGGCTCCGGTGCCCGTGGTACGCATCACCCACCAGAACGAGCAGCCCGGCGGCGCAGCCAATGTAGCCATGAACCTTGCCCGGCTGGGTGCGCAGACGGTGCTGGCCGGCTTTACAGGCGTCGACGAAAACGGAAATCTCTTGAGTGGCAATCTATGTTCCAATGGCATTTCTACCGTGTTCGTAGCCAGCGAAGACTTCCCCACTATTACCAAGCTGCGCATAATGGGCGGGCGGCAGCAGATGATGCGCCTAGACAACGAGCGGCTGGCCGAGCGCCCCCTGGCCGACTACGACCGCCTGGTCCAGGGCGTTCTCGCGCAACTTCCCGGCTGTCACGCTGTCGTGCTCTCCGACTACGCCAAGGGCGCGCTAACCCCCGAAGTCTGCCGGCAGGTGATTCAGGCCGCGCGCAAACTGAATATTCCAGTGCTCGTGGATCCCAAGAATCCTGACTTTGCCCGCTATCGAGGCGCCACCACCATTTGCCCCAATCTTAGCGAACTCTCCTTGTCCCTGCGCATGGATGCCCGCAATCTTGAGGGCCTGCTCGCCGCGGCCGAATCCATGGTGCCGGCCTTCGATCTCGCCTTCCTCATATCAACCCTCAGTGAAAAAGGCATTGCCCTGTTGCGGCCCGGTAATCGCTTCATATCCCCTGCCGTAGCCCGCCAGGTCTTCGATGTTTCCGGGGCCGGAGACACAGTGATTGCCGTCCTCGCTTTGTGCATAGCCTCTGGGCTCAACCCTGAAACCGGTGTCCAGCTAGCCAATTTGGCCGCCGGCATAGTCGTGAGTAAGGTAGGCACCGTGCCGGTAGAGAAGCACGAGTTGCTGGCCGCGCTTGCCCCTGAGATAGACCTTCACGCCGCGGATAAGGTCGTCACACGCACCGAACTGGTAAGCCGTGTGACGCTGTGGAAGGCCAACGGTGAGCGGGTAGTCTTTACCAACGGATGCTTCGATCTGCTGCATATCGGCCACATCACTATGCTGGAGCATGCTCGCCATTTCGGTAATAGGCTCATCGTGGCCATCAATAGCGATGCCTCGGTGCGCGATTTGAAAGGCCCCAGCCGCCCCATCGTGGGTGAGCGCGAACGGGCTCGTGTGCTGGCTGCATTAGCAGACGTGGATGCCGTAGTGGTCTTTAGCGAACCCACACCACTGGAACTCATCGTGGCCGTAAAGCCTAATGTGATCGTCAAGGGCGGAGACTACAACCCAGATATGGTCGTTGGCGCCACGGAGGTCAAGTCCTGGGGCGGACAAGTCAAGATCGTCCCCCTCGTTGAAGGTTCCTCCACAACCTGCCTCATCGCTCGAGGGGCGGGATAAAGCTCTGTTCACACTTCTTAGGTAATGTCGAGGGGGCTTTTGCAAATGTTGCGAGACTAATCGATGAGAGGTAAAATCAACGTTAGAAAGCGAACTTCCTGCGTAATGTCTGTCGACGTCCGCCCGATTTCTTCCTCAATTCGGTTCCGACCTAGCGAAAAAGTCAGGAAATACAGTCTGACTTGACAAATTCTTCACGAGGATATCATGAAAATGGATAAGGTTAAGGAGCAGTATTTCAATTTCCGCGGGGTGACGCCTGAATTCTACACCACCTATACTATTCCTGCATATATGGCTAAGGTTTTGCCTCATGATACGTCGCGAAAGATATTAGATATCGGATGTGGGTTTGGCCAGACGATGGTTGCGTTACGAATGCTTGGCTATGATAATGTTAGCGGCGTGGATATTTCTAATGAATCTATAGAGCATTGCGGTGCTCTTGGGCTCAATGTGGAGAAAGTATGCAATATCGACGATTACATGGAAAACCACCGTGGGGAATACGATCTTATCATTATGAGTCATGTGCTTGAGCATATAGATAAATCTCTGATAATTCCATATATTATCTCAATTAAGTCCATGCTGACAAGGGACGGGAAGTTCTTGATCATGGTACCCAACGCCCAATCGAACACCGATTGCTACTGGGCGTACGAGGATTTTACCCATTGGACTCTGTTCACAACTGGTAGCCTGTACCTTGTCCTTAGGGCCGGAGGATTCGAGCAGATTGAGTTCCTAGATCCTTACTGTGTAGAAGGTCTATCGTATGCTAAAAAGAAGATAAAACTATTGTTGCTAAAATTATACAAAGCAAACAAGATGTTCTGGAATCGTATAACTTCAAGCTCTTATCACAAACCGAGCCCTGCCATATTCAGCTATGAGATCAAGGCACTCGCTAAGTGATGAGGCTGTTTATGACTTCGTTTACTGCATGCCATACTTCTTCTACGCCAATTCTCTCGATGCAACGCACAGGAGAGCCCTTTGGACGTTCATAGATACATTGCCAATTACAACCGAAGCAAGGCATTGAATGGATAATTGCACTAGGAAGAGGCCGACCATCCACTTGCTCGACCTTGTAGGGCATGAAGCGCCCATAGTGGCCTCCGCCCAGAATGCAAATCGTTGCTACACCACAGGCAGCTGCGATGTGCGTAGCTGAGGTCTCGTTTGTCAGCAGCAGTCGCGCTTTCGAGAGAATCTCCGTTAACTGAGACAAATCCGTACCCCCAGCAAGGTTCAGTATCGGAGCACTACATCGTCTGCAAAGTTCGTCTGCAAGTTCCCTATCCGCAGAGTCGCCACACACAACGCCATACCAACCTATTTTACGGTAAAGCTGTTGCGCGATCTCTGCAAAATTAGCGACCGGCCACCGCCTGCCCTCCCAACCTGCACCAGGGAAAAGAACATAATACGGTTGATCGATTGCATTTATGCCCGCATAACTTTCGTGTCGCAGAGGTGCAATCGCTTCACATAAATCCGGACGTTTTGCATGAAAGCTAATATCACACAGTGCTTGCACAAACTCGCTATTTCGTATCAGTTCCATGCGGGGAGTTGGATCACCATATATCAGACGCGTGTACCAGCGGTCGCTGATTTTCTTCTGCCACAATGACACATTTGAGATATCTCCGGAATATCCTATTCGCTCGGCGGCTCCAGATAACCGTATAACTGCATCACCGAATAGCCATTCCCGTGAATATGTCGGTTGCACAGCAATTGCACATCCCATCATGCGAACTCTATACGCTGTCCTATACCGATATAGCGGATTGAGCAGAAACTTACTCCTATCTAGCGCAATTACTTCATCGAACATTGCAAGCTTTTTGGCCCATGCTGCCCATACTGCATTTGCCACCAACACCACGTTCATACCTTGGGATTTGTAGTGCCTCACTGTAGCTTGAGCGGCATCAATCCATAAAATGAAGTCGCCGATAGCGTCTAAACGGATCACTAGAACGCGATCAGGATGCAATGGCTCCTTCCGCGTTAACGTCAAAAGAGTATCAACACAGAAAAGTACCGCATTCCTTATCCTTTCGATTACATCTTTCAGCAACACTCATCTCTCCTTGAGGAGCGGGTGGCGTCTTATCATAGTTCAGTTGTTCGGTGAGCGCTCCAGTGGGCACAGTCCAGAGCAGGCTGGGCTTTACGGCTTACTGTTACGGGCTTATGGTCTATAAATGAAGTATTAGTGCCAGAAACCCCAGTAACGGGGCACGGAGTAACAGAATTCCCGTTGACGATACCGGGAGGCGGATTTGATGAGCAACCATCGAAATTGCACCCAATCTGGGAGGTGGGTGTCATTTCGTTTGCCCCGGGAGCGGATGGATTGTTGTTGTTGCTGGGAGATAATACGCACGGCGATCCGCTCACGCCATTTGTTTCGGTGTTTGCTACGTTCTCGACTACACGGTTATTGACGATAATAGTCATAGTGCAGTCAGTACCTGAGGTATTCTCGATGCGCGCGCCGGGTGTACTATCTGGAATAGTATTGTTGTGAATATAGTTGCTACCAGTATTAAATATATTGTTAAGCTTATTCTGCCACAGCACATTCTGATCTACAGTGAAACCGCTGCTAAAGTTGTCAATATAGATCCCAGCCATAACGTTGGAAAAGGGGACGTCACTAACCACTGGTGTCGTGTCGTGGACCCAATTATGGTGAATACGTGTGCCGCTCGCAGACTGCTTGCAGCAAATGTAAATCTCTCCGCCATCTGTGCTGAGCAACATGGAATTGTATACGTTGTTATAGCCGATATCTTCATTAACAACCGCGTTTACCAGGATGGCTTGGCGCCCTACTTTATAGATCGTATTATTCTGGATGACGTTATTATTGCCATCTATAACAATGCCAGAGGCGTAATCTCCTATGTAATCAACGTTTCTTATCAGGTTATTCCTGATTGTATTGTTACTGCCTTCAAGGGCTAATCCTGTTCCTGCGCTATACGAAATAGTGCTGTTTTGAAGGGTATTCCCACTTCCATTGATAATGATGCCAGTATCACTTACATTAATTATGAGAATACCCCAATCTCCGCCCCAATCTGAATAACTATAATTTGACCATGATGCCAAACTGGTGAAGTGGGAAACATACTGGGCATTAATTCGGTCCAGAGTATTGTTTGTACTTGCACTGTCTGTCAAAATCGAACAGGCGAATATACTGATATTCTGAATCGTAACTCCGGATTTACCACGGAGATCAAAAGCGTACGATCGTTGCTTGCTTCGAACGTCGAGGGTGTTAGGATCAACGTTGCCAGGGGCCATGAAATATAACGTCGTGGAGTTCGGATCATAATACCATTCTCGCTCAGCATCAAGTGCGTTGAGCGTACCAAACAGATAGTAATAACCTCCCGGTATTGGGCAAATATACGGGCATGTCTCAGTCTCCATATTTCCGAGGGATATCTGACCGACACCTGAGGCCGTGACTACACCGGTTTCGTGTGAGAAAGCATCAATACCACTCCAAAGATGGATCTTTGCGCCCGTCCAGTTCACCGAAGGCAAGTTAGGATCGACGATATGGCTGCTGTCAGTTCCGGCTTTTGCGGTAGCCCAATTCACATTGAAGAGGTCGTCCCCATTGGGCCAGCGCGCTTCTGTCATCATGTCGCTTCCGACGAATATCTGGTTAGTGTCGTCGGTTCTAAGAGTTACTTGTGCCTTATAGATTGATCCTTGATATGGGGTCCATCCGGTCACAGGATCCGAGCCGTCGACGGTAACCGATTCGAGATTGTATGCAGTAATAGTAATTCCAGAATTCGGAGTCACCGTCTCCCGATATGTTCCAGCGCGTACTGCGCAAGTCGATCCTTGCGCAACTGTGGCTGCACAGTGTTGAATAGTTCGGAATGGCTGATCGATCGTACCGGCGTTAGAATCGTTGCCATTCGGAGCAACAAAGTAAACATTACTGACAGACAGAGTGTTTACAGTGAGAGTTGCGGCGGTGCTGGTAAGTGTCCCGTAGGAATTTGTTACAGTGACCGTGAAGGCGGAGCCAGAATCCGTGGAGGAAGTTGCAGGTGTGGCGTAGGAGTCTTGGGTCGCGCCAGATATGGAAACGCCGTTTTTCAGCCACTGGTACGACAGCGGAGTAGAGCCTGATGCGGCAACCGTGAACAATGCGGGCTGGCCAACTCCAACGGTCTGACTAGATGGTTGGCCGTTTATTGAGGGAGCGACCGAGCAGGTCAATCCACAGCCGCAGATTTGCAAAATTACAGGAAGCAGAGTGAACAAAGGCATCAATAACGATCGACTCATGAAGTGATCTCCAACAAAGTCTCTTTGCAATCAATTTTAGAGGGATTGCGAAGCAGCGTTTCAATTACATATTGATGTAAGCAATTTTAAACTAAATTCGTACTTCTGGCAACTAGTTTTTGGTCGTCCATACCGTTGGTGAGACTTCCTAGCGAACGCCGAAATGTGTAAGCGATAGACAAGCTCCGGTGGTCTCAGGTGCAAGCCTTTGGAACAAAGGAATTTATTGCTTGATGCTGAAATATCGTTTCCTGCGTCGTTAGTGTATTAGAAATATGAGCTCTGCTTACTTTCTATGTCGTTCCGCAATTGAGCGTTTCTTTAAAAGGCGGGCCGGATTGCCTCCAACAACAGTCCAAGTTCCCACGTCATGGAAAACAGCCGAAGCAGCTCCTACCACGGCACCTTCACCCACGTTGACGCCTGGCGCTATAAAAGCTCGCGCGCCGATCCATGCTTGAGGACCGATCATGATCGGTTTTGTAACGAGTCTGAACTCTGGGTCGTTGTAATCGTGAGTCGCAGTGCAGAGCATGGCCTGTTGTGATACCGTAGCGAAGTCGCCAAGGACTACGGCATCAACAGAATAACAATCAACATCGTTTGCCAGGCAACTATGTGCGCCCATCGTCAAATTCCAGGGTGCCCAGATGCGGCAGCAAGGATAAGGGTGCGCCTGAACACCTATACAAGCTCCGAAACAGCGAAGCAAAAGACGGCGCCACGAAAAGAACAGAACTGGCGAGGGACGGTATAAAGTGGCCCAAACGACTGTCCAAAGTAGGCGTAGAATGCGATTGCTGTAACTTAATTTGTTTTGATAAATCAGAGGATGAACCATAATCGAATTCACCTGACAACTCACAGATTGTTACGTTCCGCACGACAGGGATGATTATCTCACATTACCAGCCGGTTATCACATTACCAACCGGTTTACGGTTACGGATATAAGGGGCAAGGTTATTACAATTCATTGTTTATGACCTTCTTAATTAGGTCAACCCATTGCTTGCCAATTCGTTCCTCATTGAACTTGTCGCCGATATGCTCATGAACGCGCTTCACGGTCTCATCACGCCACATGTTGTCGGTCATTCTTTCACGCATGAAACATGTCCAAGCCTCTAACCTAACCGGTAGAATCTCCGATCCGGCGGGAAGTTCGTCCGCGAAATACACCTGGTCGGAGATCGCCAGAGCGCACCCGTTACTCGCGGCTTCCAATACAGCAACGCCATAATTCTCCTGCTCTGAAGGCAACAGGAACCACAAGGCTCTTTGAAACAGGTAACGTTTGTCCGTCCCCGAAACCGGTCCCACAAACTGGACTGCGTTCTCAATCCTGAACTGCCGCGCAAGATTCGCCAGCTTCGTAAGATATTCTGATTCTCCAGGACCTGCAATGACCAGCCGCCAGTCACGCGGGACTTCTGCCTTCGCCCAAGCCTCGATCAGTATATCCGGTCTCTTCTTAGGATGAACTCGCCCGAGAAACAAGGCGATCTTGCGTTCCGATCCCTGATCGACACTAACGCTAGGTTTCACATCCGAATTGTCGACTTGGGAGGAAACACCAAACGGCGAAACAATCAAGGGCTGAATTTCCGGCAAATGAAAGGTCTTCCGCGCATTATCCAACTCACGCTGCATTGTAAAGAACACAGCGCGAGATCCACTTACAACTTGCCGTTCCCGCAAGTGCCAGTATAGCGCTTTCTTGAACCACTTTACCCATCCTTGCCCGCGTACGGACCATATATCCAGCATACCGTGGGGGAATACGATGTATGGTATACCGGCCGCTATGCAATACCTCGAGAGTGTCCGGTTTGTAGCGCTCCACAAGCCATGGAGTATTACACCGTCAAATCGTCTCAGATTCTCGTGGCACCATTTCATTATAATTGGCGAGTATAAAAACGAGGTAACCCCATCCAGAGGTAGAGAATGGATCAGCTCGGCGGGCAATGGATTGTCTGCAATGCGAATGGTGCCACACCCGAGGATCTCGGACCTAAGGCCATGCGTCATCGCCATAGCCGACATATCGAGTACGAGTCGAAGTGGGCCGCCCGACCGCTGATCCAGAGAGCCAATTGAGTGAAGAATGTTCATACATTGAAATGCAACAACAGAGCTTATAGGGACTACTTATAGGCTAGCGCAAAGTAACTACCGGCTAATCGAGCCGCTGTATTTACGGTTATCCATGTTTCTTGCATGCGAGCACCATGCTTTTCCAGAGAAAGTGTTCGCGTCTTGCAACAGAGAACTGAATTCGAATAATGGAATCCAAACGAAATGACGGCGAGCGGGTATGGCAAATGCTATTTCTTGCACAGGTCAGGATGGAACTCAATATACTCAATAGATGTTCTATGCTTGAGTATTCAGCAATGGATAGCCGAAGGATACACCGAAATAGAACCCTTTAGCGGTGGCATCCACAGAGCAATTTGTGGGTGCTCCAGCTAAAGGGATTTTTCGTAAAGGGTCGATCATCTACTGGATTAAGTCCGAAAGGTCGTTGTAGATCTTGGGCGTGGTTTCGGGACAGCTGCGAATCCTGAATCCACTGGAACTCATCCCGGATTTCCTTTAAACGTTCGTCAGCGGCTTCTGCGCCTCGAATAAACTCCCAGGGTTATGACTGATATGGCCAGAGGAGAGCGTCAGGCCATCAAAATGATCATAAGACCTTAATTCCTGACTATGAATACCCGGTGATCGAGTGTCCTTAAGTTGGCTCATACTAACAACTAAGAATGACAGATTCGTAACTCCTTCAGAGACTCCGAAGATAGGTCGAACTCGGGAAATGCCCTGATTGTGCACGCACGCTTAAACCATGTTCAAAGGCTTGCGGCCTGTAGTTCGGCAGAAGCACCTGTAGCTCTTTACGTTTCGCGTGGTGCAACATGCTCAGTGAAGCTGAAATGGAATAGCTGGAGTTTCCCGTCAGGAATGCGTGCAACAGAACGCTTTCGTTCTGGAAAAAGGTAGTTGACAGCAATGAGCTGGGATAATCGTAAGGAAAATAAATGTCGTGAAAGTGAACATGGCAACCGGACTGAAGGCGTGGCAATACCTCCAAGATCAGAATGTTCACTTCGCTTCCTGCTTTTACGGTATGCGTCGAATCCACGAATAACAGATCTCCTGCGCCAAGATCTGAAAGCACCCCCAGTTCCACATCCTGGCACTTCTTGGCAATGAGAGTGATTTGTCCATCTTCGGCACACTTTCTCAAGTATCGGGTTGGATATGGGTCGACGCATGTGATCGCTGGACGATAGCCGAACAGCCTGCATGCTTGCAGCAGCACTGCAGTCGATACTCCAGCCCCGACCTGAACGATCCTTTGCGGCCTATGGTAGGCTGTGAAGCAGAACAGGAACTCTGCCTCGACGGGCCCGAATCCGACCGCCCCGTTTTCCTTGCAGGCGTTCTCGTGGATACTTTCCTTCGACAGAATCGCTCTCATCTCATCGCTGACGCAGTTCTCGACAAACGCGAGTTGCTCATCCACATCCGCTCCACGGATTCCATACATGCTGCGCGGTGTCCTCCAGGCTTCACTCTTTCGCAGTTCTCTGAGATCCGGTATCTCGGAATAGAAGTGTCTCGGCAATATATCCACACCGAAGTGCTGACCGAAGGCAAATAGCAGGTGAATAGACTGTTTGGCTTTCTCTCTTGCCGTGCGGATGAAAGCAGGCATAGCGAATCTCTTTCTTAACCGGAATTTCCATTTTGCTTTCCTGGCTGCATGCCAGTATACCCCATTTGCCTCCGCAGGCGGTCATTCTTGCATCCGTTTCCATCCCAGAGCCCTGGCGTGCCGGCTGGGCACCTCCGGGACAATAACCGAAATTTTACCATTTCAAAGCTCTTACTTGGACACCCCCTGACAACTACTCTCTGTCGTCCAGATTAGTTTCACCTTCCTGCCGCGCCTACCCGGCTGGCAGCGGTAATGCCTCCATCCGCCGTAGCATGCATCCAAACAGATGTCGCGTCAGATGGCTTTCCGCCAGAATCAGCCAGTAATACCGCGCATGCTTCACCAGCTGTTGTTATAAGCTGGTCAACGATCATGTACCGATTACCTTCGGCAGCACCAAACAGCACCAACCGCCGCCATAGGTTGCCCAGGTTGTAGGCAATCACGCTCACCTACAGCGAACTTCATTGGGCCGTAAGCGATGGCAGCTCAACCGGGTCATCTTCACCGCTTGCTTCCCATTTTGATCCACTGCTCGACTGTGCCATGATTGTTATAGAACCGTATTATCGCCCGGCTCGGTGTCTCCAGATTGGTCACGATGAACCCGAATCGTGGGAACTACACTCCGGCATGATGCTCAATCTTCGCCACTACTCGCCGCGCCGTCGTCCAACTGGCGGCCTTGTAGAGAAAGCTCTTGTACCACTCGATCGGTCTGTGACTGGGACGCCCCGCCGGACGCTGTTGCAGTTCCGCCACATCGCGTTCCAGGTTCTCGTTGGCCGGGATGTGGATGGCGTACTTCACGCCCGGCTTTTCCAGCGCATTAAAAATCGCCGGCTTGACTAAGGCCGCGTCGGCACGAAACACAACTTTCTTGCCCAGTTTTTGTTGCCGCTCATCTCCGGAAGCAGAAGCTCCTCACAGCCATCGGCGCTTTGAACTTTGCCGGGACGAAGCTTGGCCGCCATACAATCTCCGTCCCGGTTGAACATCAGCAGAGGGTGGTAATAAGGCGATTCGAAATACCCATTATAGGCGCTCTGCTCATGCTCACCGTGTACCAGAATCTCCGTAGACTCCGCAAGGGAATTTAAAACGAAGCTCAAACACCACAAGCGGTAATCGGCGGCCGCACGTTTGCCCTTTCATCCCACTCACTACTAAATGTCAGCTGCACACGCGCGAGATCCTTCAGAGTGATGTCCCCTGCAGGCCATGAGGTCGTAATTTATTGTTTCTAAACGCCTGCGCTAGAAAAGTAATCAGCTTCTTGCCGACCGTTTCATAGGATGACTCTCTGCGGCTGAAGTTGCGTGCAGCTTGCGCAATCATTTCGTACTTCAAGGGATTTTCAGTTATCTCCCCAAAGATTCTAATCAACTCGTCCGCAGATTCGTGCTGGAGCAAGATCAGATGCTCACCGCTGTGTGATGCCAAATCGCCGACATCTGTCGTGATTACGAGCTTTCCGGCCGCGAGGAATTCATAAGCCTTCGATGGTGATTTCAGGTTTGCGTGTTTCCCCTGTCCCTTTTGAAGAACCAGCGCCACTGCGGTCTCTGCGAGGAGACTTCGGTACTCGTCATTGGATAGCAACCCGTGCAGCCGGATGACCGGCCAGCCTTCAGAGGCGCTTAACGCCTGTAGTTGACCGGGATAACTGTCAGCCCCACAGCAGTCGAAGGTAAAGTGCTCTCCGATCGGGTCTCCTGACCTGAGGAGCTTAAGTGCGGCAATAAAAAGATCAACACCGTGCTCAGTTTGGTACGGACCAACGAATAATACTCGAATCGGCGTTCGAAGCTGGATTGGGTGATCCTCGCCCCATTCTGAATCGGCTATGCAGCCGGGCACGATGAGATAGGGTTTGTTTTTGGGCAGGAAGAGCCGAAAACGCCTAGACGGAAATATTAAGCCCGCAGACAGGCCTGCTACTACTTTCATGCAAAGCCAAAGCACAAGCTGCTGAACGGGCCTTGTCTCAATGCCAACCTTCCCGTCGAAGCTAGTTGGTATAACGATATCTTCAACTTGCGCGACGAAAGGAATCCCAAGCATACGGAGAAGTACTGCAACCAGCACAAAAGATAGAGAGTAATTATAGAATATCACTCCGTCGTATCGACCCCGGTGCAGCAATAGAAGCGTCCAGAGAGGAAACAAAAAAAGTTCCAGCATTGCTCCGACAAAAGGTACAACGACGGCCGGCGCAACAGTGACATCGATGTCATCTTCACAGGATCTGTAAGCCCCATGAAACAACTTGGAGGTGAATCCGCACTGTACACAGATACCGGGTGTTACGATATGGACTTGGAGACCTGTGCTGGATAAAGCGCCCGTTATGCGTTTCATCCTGTTGTTCCCCGCAATATTCCGTATCGGAAGACGGCGGGACCTGACTACATCCGGTGGATAATAGTAGCTCAGGTAAAGAAGTCGTTCAGCACTCATATGATCACGCTGTGGGTGTTACTCAGAATAATGGAGAATGAGAAGACCGTTGGCATTGATGTGCGATATCTTGAAAGCTGTCCGTGCGGCTGGAGTCGTCACAAGAATCTCGGAATCGAGTGACCAGAAGATCTCAGGCAGTCTGCAAGTTTTAACTCTACCTTCAGCATCGGAATGATAAACTTTGCGGATAGGGTCCGTGCATCATCATGACGGCTTCCTCGCGGCGATTACCCGAGGATAGACTATATATCTCGGCAGGCAAGGAGGAGGAGAATAAAAAGTGGAACTCCTACATTACTGAGATAAACGACTCCCATAGAGAAACCCTCCAGTACGATGGTTAACGCAAGATAACGACGCAATAAGTCGCGGTTCTGTAAAATCCATGCGATCATGGTTATCAGAAACGTAACAACGACAAATATACCCCAGCTAATGATCATCCGGAGCCACATTGCATGATACTGGAACGCATAAACGCCGGAGAGGTTTATTCCCTGAGACTGAGAATGCCAAAGATCTTCTAACCCAGCGGGAATAGATACGGGAAGTTGGGAGCCAACGCCGTAACCCCAGACAAGTCCCGACGGGTTTGTGAAAAAGAGTTGGATAGCAGAGGTCCACATGAGGTAGCGATCGATCTGACCTACGTCGATTTCCAGGCCTCGAACCAGGAACGAGAGTAGCGCAGAAGCAACCGAGGCGCTAAGGGCTATGAGCTTGGCGGACTTTGGGACACGACGACTCAAAAGGAGAATGATCAGGGCTGTGGTCACAGCTGTACGGGAAAATGTGAACATAATACCCGCAAATAATAGATAGGAATGAAGCATGGAATTGGATTCGTCGGTCAAAGCGACGCACAGAGACAGTATGATGAGGCAGGCGTCGTAATTCACTTCGCCAGAGCCAGTTGGCCTGACCAGGGTGCGCTGCAGGATGGAACTCACGACCAGTTCTGCGGCAATGAGCGCACTCAGATATAAGCCAGCCTGAACATAAGCGCGCTTGGAAGGAAAGCCGTACACCAGGACCCAGAGCCATGCGACCGCAATGTAGAAAATGGGTTTCAGCTCCATTGCGTAAGTGGCGCCGACGAAGTCCTTTCCCACCACTGTGACATAGGCCAAGAATAGAACAATAGGGAATGCTATCAGCGAAGCGACAGGCAAGCGAGGCAAATGGAGAGGCCGTGCCAGTCGAAGGACAGATTGAACAATCGCCAACAGAGACAGCAGCAACCATGCACCATCAATCCAGGAACGGAATGGCACCCTTCCGAATGCACGGGTGGTCATATCCGCTAGCGGAAATGCCAAATAGGCCAAGACCAGCGGAATCGAGGGCAAAGACCATAGGTTTTGACGGCTATTATCCAGACTCTCGCACCCGGATCGACCACAACCAAGACCACCCACCGCGGTAGATCGCGTCCTTCTGCCTCCCGTTAGTCCAGGAAAAACAGCAGTCGCCTCCGATGGCTTAAATAGCGTCAATCTCATATTTCGTATCCATACTCTGCCATTACAACTTCCTGCAAGGTCTGCTTCCGCGCCTTCATCATAGCTCTCAGTTCGTATACCTTCACATCCACCAAAAAACGGTACCAGAATCCTTGCATAAAGTGAAATACGAGTCCCTGCCAGCCGTCCAAAAAGCCAAGGAGAAAAAGATAGCGATAACAGAAGTAAGCCGCTGAGCGTAGCCCGAGCGGCAGATGGGCATAAATCGAATACTTTACCCAGCGCTTTGCGCGGGCCTGGCGGCTCATAACTCGCTCCGCTCCTCCTTCATGCCGCGACTCATCCGATTTGAGCAAGTCGATAGCCTCGCGGTTAGAGTATTGATTATGTTTGGTTACCCACCATGTTATGTTGTTAAGGTTGATGTCAGCGATATCCGCATCTAGTTGTAAAATGGGGCCATCCACTATAATATGCTCGTCCATCCAGCGATCCTCACACCGCCCTTTACCATTTCTCCAGATCCGAAGATGACTAATGGGATAAATACCACCGTGCTTAATCCACTTACCCATAAAGTGAATCTGGCGATTAATTGTAAGTCCAACCGCGGATGGCGATATCAAGGGCAACTTACGTTTCAAACACTCGCTCAATGGGGGCGTTATTACTTCGTCGGCATCCAGCCGCATCACCCATTCCGTTTGAATCTTGGTATTATCCAGTCCCCAGTTATATTGCGTTGAGTAATTGATGAATTTGTTTACGTAAATATCGGCCCCCATGTCGGCCGCTATATTGCGGGTCCTATCGGTAGAGTCACTATCCACTACGATCACCCGCTGCGCCAAACCACGAATGCTTTCAAGGCAACGTGCGATATGTTTCTCTTCATTTAGGGTGAGCACTAAAACAGTAAGATTCGCAGCCGAGGACTGACTGGCATGTCCTCCATCCGCAACCAACTTGTTCGATGTTTTGTAATTGATGGGCATGTTGACACGAGAAACAGATTTACGAATTAACGATTATATCTGCCGCACTAGCCTTAGGTCAACGCGTGCATGCTGAGGGCTGAGTGCAATGTTGTCATAGAGCATCGCTGTTGTCTTCCCGATCTTTATTGTGCAAATATTACTAACTTGCAAGCAGCTTTCGCAACACCTGATCCCAGCGATTCATAGTGATTATCTTCGAGAAGTGTTCCATGTAATCCTAGTGGCAGTGAGTATACAAATCTTCTAGTTCCTCTCGGCTCGAGTTTAGCCTTATAAGTTCCAAACTGATTCGTTCTGCAGTTTTCGGAGCGTACACCCACCCAACTTAAACTCATCGATCCAGTGGGCTATGGCGCATTCAGGACTTCCACAAAATAGGACTGGTCATCCCATAGATAGGGCTCCGAAGAAAATGACGGTACGATGATGCCTGTCCATGCCTCCTTGAGAGTAACGATGTGAATGTCTGCCGCCGAGAGCCTCCTAGAGAAAAGATTCGATGGTATAGTCGGAATATAGACAACATTCTCATCGCCAGCAAGAATGGGTTGGAGAAAACGCCATATTCAGTTAATGGTTGACGCCGATCTAGCGCGGTTGGTAAGCAATTCAGTAAGCTCTCGATGCCATCCATCCAATACGATCTTGCGGGAAAAGTGCTCGTGGTAAACCTTATGGCAAAGCGCCCCCTTCCTTTGCACAGCAGACCGATCCTTCAATAATACCCGCAGGGATGTGGCTACCTCTAAAAGATTTTCAGGGGTGAGAACCCAGCCCAAGTCATATCGCTCAATCCACTGGGCAACTGCAGACTGGGGATCTCCGCAAAACAGCACCGGGCGGCCAATAGCCAGAGCACCAAAAAACTTCGATGGGATGACAATTCCCGTCCATTCTTCCCGAAGTGTAACCACATGCACATCTGCACTGGCAAGGCGGTCTGAGAGGTTTTCCGCTGCCGTGAAGGGTGCAAAGCGAATATTGGTATCTTCCGATACGACAGCAGCGCGCAACGCTGCTTCTCGGTTTCCACGAATGCTGAAGGTGAGGCACACATTTTCTGCATGTAGCAGACGCGCTAATTCCATGATTAATTGGTAGCTATGAGCACGGCCGAAGGTGCCGGAATACAACAACCCAAACGGCGAATTGCCGAACATCGCCTGGCGTTCGCCAGTAGGAATTGGCAACGGACACGCCGGCTCTTCAAGTGCCCAAGGTGTAAGGGTCGCCATGCGCAGAGACGAATCGTACAGTAATAGTAATTTGCGCATGCACGGCCCAATATCAATTACCAAGTCGCAGGATCGATACGCCTTCTTTAGCAGGACATGCAATATGCGCGCAGGAAGGCCTTGGCGGCTCAATAGATTGTCAGCGTACGCCGCCTCGGGATAGAGATCAAAGCACCAATTGGCAATAATAGTCTTGGGTTTGAAAAGCCGCCAAGCAATTGCAACCAGGACACTAAGAATCGGGTCGGTTCCAATGATAACAACATCCGGGGTCCGACCTCTCTGCGCGGCCAAGAGAGTCCAACGGAAAATCATCCAAAGTGCATTCAGGATTCGCCCCACCGGGGTAGATTGGCGCAAAGTGGGTCGCCAGAGCCTTTCGATCCTAACGCCCTCAAACTCGCTATCTCTCGGATAAACGATAGAGTCGTCGCGACAGCCCCGATTACAGGGGAACGCTGTAACATCCCAACCGCGTCGCACCAGCCCTGTGCATAGTTCGGAGAAATGCACCGAACTGACAACATCGTCTGGATAAAAGTACTGATAGAAGGCGTATGCCTGGTAGGAACGGTTAGTCATGAATCAAAATTGGGACCGCACTTATGTTCTCACTGGCGAGTACTTGCCTTTCCACCCAATGGTAGGTTTGTACCAACCCTTCCCTCAGCGGCAAAGACGGCGCCCAGCGCAATTTCTCGGCGATCATGCGATTGTCGGAATTGCGTCCGCGTACGCCAAGCGGTCCAGGAATGTGTCGCAAAGTCAGCTTCTTGCCGGCAATGTCCATCGCCATCTCTGCCAAGCCGTTGATCGTCACCATCTCTTGTGATCCTATGTTGACAGGGCCCTGGAAATCAGACTCCATCAATCGCCGGACTCCTTCGATGCACTCATCAATGTAAAGGAAGGAGCGAGTCTGGAGTCCGTCTCCCCATATCTCTATCTCCCCTCCATCCGGCATCTCAGCCACTTTGCGGCAGATTGCGGCAGGGGCCTTTTCCCGTCCGCCCTGCCAGGTGCCCTCGGGACCAAAAATGTTATGAAACCGTGCGATGTGACTCTCAAGTCCATAATTTCGGGAGTACGCCATGTACAGCCGTTCACTGAACAGCTTCTCCCAGCCATATTCGCTGTCTGGAGCGGCAGGATATGCCGACTCCTCCGAGCAGATAGGATTATCGGGATCCAATTGATTGTGTTCCGGGTAAATGCAAGCAGAGGAGGAATAGAAGATCCGTCTAACTCCTGCCTTGTGTCCCGCTTCCAAGGTGTTCAGATTGATGGTCGCTGAATTGTGCATGACACAAGCATCGTGTTCGCCCGTGAATATATATCCAGCCCCTCCCATATCTGCTGCTAGCTGATACACGTCGTCCATTCCGTTCACTGCCGCCGCCGCGACGGATTGGTCTCGTAAGTCACCCACGAGGAATTCATGAGCCGCGCTTTCAGCGTATTCTGGGCGTTTCAAATCCACTCCCCTAACCCAGAAACCTTCAATCCTCAATCGTCGAACGAGGTGGCTACCGATGAAGCCACCTGCACCGTTCACAACAGCTTTCTTCATCTTGAAAATCTCCTTTTTGCACTTTAATTAAAGGGTCTTGCGCTAATATGATTTTGCAGATTATACAGTCAGTCGGCGACCCAGCAAACCCACATCACTCACAAAACCTCTGCAAACTCAATCTGCACCTCTCGACGAACAGGAGCGTCGCCTTAATGAGGAGCGCAATAACCCGAGTTCGTGTAAATGTGTAACACTACATATTCCATTGTGCCAATTACGCATAGCTCCGCTATGCTGACTTAGCAAATCAATTCAGCTCCAAGTCACTTATCCTAATCATCAACAAACCGCATAGCCGTCATATGAACGATGAATGCCCAACGAGCAATCCACCCGCCCCAAGCACTCTTGAACGATATGTTTATAATACACTGTAGCCTCAAGAGGCTGTGTTTGTAAAGAGATGAGCGAACTCCCTCTCGTTTGCTGACTGCAATGTACACGGCGTAGCAAAAGTGATTATTCCTCACATTTGGTGAAGCGGTAGCGGGATCTTACGTCACCGCGGATGTTTGGATTTCATGCAGCAGTAACGACATTTACGACGCGGAGGCGCAAAAAGTTGAAGTTGGCGCGACCGGATATGGAGCGTTTGATCAGCTTCAATCTGTAAACAAAGCCTCAATCTGTAGACGTGTCCTTCGATTGGCCCGTTACTCCAGGGCTGTTGAAGTGCGGCAAGAACAGCTTCTGCGTCGTGGCATAGGTGCTTGACGAAGTTCGCCAGCGGGCTTGCGATAGCTTCATCGCGTCAGCGCAACCATGCGGAGGCGTCCCGCTGCCGGATGATGCGGCCGAACCTGTTTCTATCCACGATGTTTTGTGGTCCAGTCGCGAACCGCGCGGGATTTGCCGTTGAGTCCTTATGCACGCAACTCGCGCCAGAGTTGAGCTGCATTGTGACAGCCCTGTTGTCAGTGCCTCTCAAGAAACTCTTGATGCTGATCGTGTGTGCTTGAGTTGCTGATCGGCCTTCGCTCAGGAAAACTATGGGCCCTGGCCCAACGACGAACGGTATGGCGGCCGAGGCCGCAGTTACGTGTGATCTCTTGTAGCGAAACACCCTGCCGGGCTTGTGCCATGACCGTTTATCGCGTGCCAGGCGGTGCTCCCTGTTCTGCTCCTGTGCATATTGTGTACGTGTGGGCGGCTGGGTTGAGGTTGGTTGTTGCGCGGCAGATGAGATTGCCGTTTAGGTTCCTCTGGCGGCGCACTGCGCCACCTCAACCAGCAGACGATGATGCGGCACCAAAACACCCTGGAGAGCTTGGCTCATGTAGTGAAGAAGGTGCCACCGATCTGCCACCTGTTATGCACTTGGTGCGGCTTTCGTCGCCGCTTCTGCGTACAAACTGGCTCGATCCCGGCCGACGATCTAGGTTCCAGGTTGAGCTCCCAGCCATTGCGCGATGCTCTACGCGCTGCGATCCGGAAGCAGATCAACCAGCTTACCACGTTCCAGGTCACAGAGAATCGTGCCACAGCGACGCCCCTGGCGCCACGCCGAGTCGTCGATGCCCAGCACGCGTGGCGCCAGCGCGGAGGCCGCCGCGGTCCTATGCCGCACCTGACGCAACAGTGTCAAATCGCTGGCCAAGATTCCCAACTGCTCCGCCAAACGGGAACCCGCGGACCCACACAACACAAGTGCTATCAGCTCCAGCGCCGCATTCAACCGGCAGGTGCGCCGAGCATATCGCTGTACGTCTTCGATAGACCTTCAGTAAATATACGTTGTCCACAGCCTTCCGTATCGCATAAAAACCGTCGAACTTGAAACTCGATCCGCACCGAAATCTCTTCCTAGGGCAGATAGTTGAGCCCACGGTAGTATCGGCTATGTATCCGCCGAGATGCCCGCCGGCACTCTGGACAGACACTCCCCTTACCGGCCGGGCGAAGAACCTTAACGATCCGGCTTCGTCTTTCGACCATCAGTTGGTCAGGCACTGTTTCTTCGGCTTCCAGTACAAGTGTCCCTCGTACCATGGCCATCCGCCGGAGTCCGCCATAGCCCAACTATTTTCTATAGCTACCCAACCGTTCCGAAATGTGTCGCCGAAGGTTCACCAAATGTGAGGAAGAACCGTAAAAGTAGACCACCTGCCAGATTGAAGTTTCACGGAAAACGGGTTCATTTGGGGTCGACGCCTGCAAGGAGAGTGTTTTCTGTGGGATACAGGAGGCTTGGAGGAGAGTGGAGATATACACAAGAGTGCGGCGGGCGGTGTTTGTGGGGGATGAGCCGGCGGACGGAGGCGCGAGAGTTCGGTCTGGCACATACAATCGACCTTTAAAGACCTGAAGGCCGAGCGCGATGCTCTGCAGCGCGACGCTTTCCCCAGGCTGCGCAAACTGTGCGAGGAGAACAGCGCGCGATCCCAGATTCGCTTCCGGGCCATCGGCCTGCGCTGGGGTGTGCGCGATGAGGCGGCGCTCGACCAGCTGGCCATGGAGCATCATTCACAGCTGTTCAAGGGGTTCTCAATGAGCACGCATGAAACGTTCATGCTCAACATCGTTTATCGAAAGTTGGATCAACTTCAACCTCGTCCACAGAACGCGCGGACTCATTCCATGCATCAGATCCGGCAGATCGCCGATAGCATTCGCGTCTTCGGATTCACCAACCCCATTCTGATTGACAGCCGGAATCGTATCATCGCCGGCCACGGTCGGGTTGAGGCTGCGACCTTCGGTCAGTTCGCCAAATCCGTATAGCAAGAACGTAAATCTTCTGCGCTACTAACTTCTCAAGCAGCCTGCCGGCTGTTGGGCTTTCCTGTACGGTGACGTCGGTTCAGGCCGAATCATGCAATCACCGAAGAGTCAAGTTTCTCCAGTTCCATTCCGCTTCGAAAGGGAACTGCCGAAATTGCCTTCAGAGAAGAGCGCCGAAATTGCCACAAATCGGCCCAGGAAGAGAACATTCTCCATTTCCACTGGGATCGGGAATCTTGCATAATTGCGGGGAAAATCGCTGGATTTTGCCGGTTCGCATCATATAAACTATTGATTATAAATAACATGGCGGAGAGAGGGGGATTCGAACCCCCTATTGAGCTTTTGACCCTATAACGGTTTAGCAATTCTCTCACTCCCGCTGTCCCAACGTAATTTCAATCACTTACAGTTGTCTGACCGTGTGCCAGCACATCCAAGGTGACCTGAATAGTCAATAAAGGACACCACTTGGGACACAGGAAAATCGACCATTCCGTCTCAGTCCGCACAGGTGACACAGGTCGGATAGTCACGTTCCGGTCACGTCAGCGACTAAAGCAATATAGAGAAGGTGCCGCGACAGCTGGCGATTTACTATGATCATTTGTCAGCGTCGGCGTAAATATCCCCATAGTATCTGTTGAATAATCCGCCTCCTGCTCCCGCCAGATTCGGCGCGAAGGGGTGGGATACCCTGTTGCTTCGTAGCCGAGTTCGTCAGCGAGAATTCAATTTTGAATTGTCCGGTGTTGACAGTTTGCACGTTCCAAATTCTGGACGGGGTGCGGAGAGTGGGCCAACATGCGAAAGCCGCTGCAACCGTGTTCAGGGAATGGCCAGAACTGATGCCTCGGCTGGCTGGTTCGCTAAGATGGGGCAATCAGAAACCTATCGCTGGATAGCGACTGGAAAACGCTGCAATTTTCGCTGGCATGTGCAGGATAAAGGTATAGTGCCTGCCCCGGATAGAGATCCTGCCTGTAAGCGCCACCGAGTTCAGCTTCGACAGGTTTGATCAATTTGGTTCGCACGCTGCGCAGTCGCTGAACATCTCATGACATAGATTCCCGTGCTCGGCGGCCACCGAGAGCACTACGCCAGCCTCAGACTTCATCCTGACCTACCCAGAGCGCCCGAGGCAACACCGGGTTCGGATCCAGTATGATTCGGCTTTCGATTGGAGTTCGCCAAAGCGCACCTTATACGCGGGAAGACCTTATCCGCGCTCTCGACACAAAGAAGATTGATACCCGTCTTTTGTTCGGAAGTAACCTCTTTCGGCAGCACGCCTATGAAGGCTGCGTATACCGAATAGTTGGCGATTGCCAAACACGGATTTCGTGATGAACATAGAGTTTTGGATCGGTGTGTCTTCGGGATTGACCAAACCCATGCTCGATTTTTGTCGCCGGGGTCATTACCAGCTTCGTGTCGGAATCGAACTCCAATTCCCCAGTACCAAATGCAACTCAAATCTCGGTCGGCGCAACCGAACTCGGGGAGTCGAGATAGTCTGTCCTTCAATCACGATCTTCTCTGGGCGAAGAGGGAGCTCCTGATCAATGGCTATCCGGGTCCAGACCGTTCTTTAGGGGTGGGCATGGGAGGGGGATCAACAAACTAAGAGATTCGGTCAGGATCTCTATTCTGACCAGCAAGGTGCCCAGCAATTCTCCATCTGCCTCCACGAACACACGTGCCGACGAGTTCTCGTGAACGCAGCACTACACCGTGACAGCGTCCAACAACTCTATCTTATGAGAGTATGCCTTGCGTTTGCATATGATTGCCAGAATGAATCCCAAGTATTGCAGTCGGCTGTGCGTCTTGAAAGCCACCGAACACAAACGGTCCTTGTGAAGTGTGGCGCCGGGGGCCAGAGTGTGCAAGATGCCACCAAATTCGCGAATGCGCACCGCCAGAAGCTGCGATACTTCTTCCTCTCGTGATTTGTGGCTTTCGTGCGCCACATAAGCCGCTTTGAGGAGGGAAAATGAGTGTGTAGCCAAAACGCGTAGACCCTCAACCATATACAGTGCATAACCGAACCGCCGCTTTAGCCAAAGATCAAGTCGGGACATGAAGTGGGCGTCCGCACTAACCCCGGCAGCAACAGTAAAATAGTGCGAGCACTTGTCGCACTGAGCATCTCTGTAAATGATATGGCCCACAGGAACTTGAACCGTGGTTGCGGCAAGCAGCATCCGCGCCGCCTTCGCAGTGGATGATCCCAAGCCAAGATTCGTGGCCAGAGCATTAGCCGTGCCCAGCGGCACAATCCCCAGCGCCTACGGCGTCCCAACCAGGCACTGCAGGATCTCATGTACGGTACCATCGCCGCCGCAAGCCAGGATTGTGTCGCATCCACGGCCTACCGCCTTCAGCGCCTGCGTCCCAGCACTTCCTAGCGCATACATTTCCAGCGCTTTTGTCGTAACGTCTGCAAGGCGGAGCACGAAAAGTGCATCATCGATGACTACCTTCCGAAATCGGGAGTGCTGGCCAGAAGCAGGGCTGTAGATCAGTGCAACACGTCGTATCGCAATTCCTGCCGGAGAAGGTTCCAACGGACCCCGCTCGCAAATTCCGACAGAAATTTCGCTGCTGTTGAGCTTATCGTTGTCTGCCAGCACGTTCACCTGTTGTCTTTCTTGGCGATATTACATGCTGTTTGGATCGTAGAGATGCTTTTCCTTCTCTTGGTTTGGAGAAACAAGGAGACACGCCCAGCATCGCTCAGCGATACTCCCCTTTGAACACACGGCCGAGAAGAACTTTTTGGAGAGCATCTTGCTCTGCCAACAACCGCCGAACATTCTCAGCTTCTTTGCTGTCATACCGCAGAACGTCTTGATTGCCGAAATCCAGGGTTGAGCTCTTATAAACGATACCCTCGGGGCTGCACGAATAGTAGCTTCCGTCGTAGTAAAATCCCGATGCACCAAACATATCCATCGGCAGGAACAGGCGTCGCTTTTCAATCCCAGGACTGAAGATAGAGGAACCTTGCTCAAGTTCCCGGCCTGCCGAGATTCCTAGCAAGTCGAGCAGCGTTGGGGCTATGTCGATATGCGAAGTCGGAAAATCGATCAAAATCGAATGCTTCAGGACTCCCGGCACATAGATGAGCATTGGCACACGCATTGTAACGTCCTCGACCTTCCCGTGTGAAAGCAATACACCTACGCGATAACCATCCTGCACCGTCAAAAACCGAAGTCCGTGATCGGCTGTCAACACAATGACGGTGTTATCCAGTGCTCCGTCCCTCTGCAACTCATCCAGTAACTCACCCAGCCATGCATCCTGATGAACCGCCAATACATGTCCGCGCTCAAGTTCCGACTTCGATGTGTGCCCGCTCAGTTCCCGGTACGGATCGTGCCCTATCTCAGGGAAGAAGGCCGCGACAAACCGTTGCCGCCGCGCTGTCCAGTTGTGAATTTGCTCCCGCAGAGAAAAGAGCACCTGCCGGTCGTGGCCCTCGACGTATTCCGCGGGGCCATAGAATGTTGAATTACCTTCCCAGTCGAGGCGCGGGTCTATATTAGGCTCGACGATCTTGTCAAAGCCAAGACTCGCCAGCATCTGGTCATCGCGTATCGCTGGAATCCTATAAACGTAGCCAAAGAAGCCGGTCTCATATCCGGCGTCATGCAGATTGTGGATAAGTCCAGGAACTTCGATTCGATTGCCAATGAGATTGCCGGAGGCGGACTTGTTATAAAGTGACGTAAAAATCGAAAATGTTGCCGCGCTGGTAAACGGGTAGCTCGTATAATGCCTTCCCATCAGAAAAGACTGCCCCCGAATGCGTCGAACGTTCGGCATATCGGCCAGCGAATCGCGGGCAGGGTCGAAAACCTGCGCGGTCATAGCCTCCATGACGATCAAAAGGATATTGTAGTTTGTTGCCTTTCCTGTAAAGGCCGATGGCCCCCGCGCGGGAGCATGTGAGGTTTCGCGGTATACTTTGAGCAGATTCGGAACGCTGTCAGAATGCAGGGTGGACAGACTGTATTCGAAGACTGACGGATACGCGGTCATTTGCAGGAGAGTCTGTGTCCATGGCATTGCCGGAACGCTGGGAATCCATGCCATTGCCGCGGCTGAGGATACAAGACCAAATACCGCCAGACTGGCATGATTCAACCAGCGAAAATTCATGTGTAAGGCGACCAGCGCAATAACCGCGAACAAACCGACAAAAGCGAACATCGCGGCGATCTTGAACGCGGTGACGGCGGAGAGAGAAATAAACGCAGCGGAGTGGCTCTTGATGGCCCACGTAACATCCATCCACATCATCGTCAGTGAGGTAAAAGCTCCGGTAGCATAGAATGTTATCACTTCGGAATAGATGAAAGCTTCAACCAGGAAGGAGCTGAGAATAACTATGAACACTCGCAAGCGCAGCGAGAGCCAGCTTGTCAACAGACAGAACACCAATGGAACGAGAAGGAAGTAGCACAGCAAATCCAACCGGAATAGTGAGACCTTCTCCCAAAAGTAAAGCCCCGGTGGGGTTCGAAGGCTGAGGGCAATCTCAGTGTATGGCGAGTGTGTCCCGTTAAGGAGCAAAGATCGCTTCGCAAGAACAACGCCGACCGCAGCCGCCAGCCACGGCAAAAGAATGATCCCCAGCTTGTTTTGTTTAAGCCTGTCAACTACACTTTGAAGATTAACCCGCATTTTCATTTTGGATTCACGACCGCTATACAGTATACATTAAGGTGCCCACGCTGGGTCCGTTTATTGCATCCATTTCCATCTCGAAGACTCGGGAAGGGCGGTCTCTGGGACTCAAAACCGGATATTGCTTTGTTTTTAGACTATTTTCCAGAAACTCTTTGATTAGCTTCCCTCTTTCGTCCAGAATGGCTTCCCTTGATTACCACGCCTATCGGCTAACAGAGGCAGAGCCTTTATGCGCTATAGCATGCTTCCGAACAGGCGCCGAGTCAGATAACTCTACGTCAACAGTATTCTGTGCATCTAACGTGACCAACTTGGGGATAATTACCAGTTCGCGATATGCGGGCTTCCAACAAGGTTTTAGCTCGGGGTTGGCCCGGTGCAGGTTCATGCGCAGATAGCAGAAGTCAGGCGGTTAGCGACTGTGCAAGTTGGGCGATATAATTCTGCCCAACTTCTTAAGATCTCATGTTCTTTTTGATGGGCCAGCATTAGGCGGCGTGCAAATTGAGACTCACAGGTCCCCACGGCCAGATCCAACCACACCACGTCCGCCGCGCCAGTGACGTCCGTCTGTTGGCTTTATCGAACGCGCACCGGAGTACTAGCGCGCGTCTCTAATAAAGCACTAACGTCATTCAGGCGTTCGTGCAATAAATAACCAAGATGCTGGAAGGCACGCCGCATCCTCCCTTGTCTCATGGACCTGGCCCTCCGGCGCTCCTGCTACTTTAATGCAGATCCAGCACACGTAGGTTAATATTAGGGGTGCATACCTTCAAGAATCTAAGGTCTTCCCCTCCCAATGTTACGGCATCTGATCCCAGTAATCGATAGACTTGATCGCAGGCGCCATTTTGGTACGCGAGTAAAGCTTGAGCCAAAGTCTGGTCGGCAGTGGGCACGTTTCTCAACGGAACCATAACTGGTTTCGTGGCCTGTTGCGCGAGGAATGCAGGGATGAGCAATTCTTGTCTGATTGTGGCATTGCCTCGCGGAGTTGCATACTCAAGATATGGGAATAAGTCGCTATCGACAAATTGGCCCAGTCTCACCTTCCTGAGCGGAGGAGGAAGTATGTACGCACCCGCACCGTGGTTAAGCACGGCGCGCAATCCGTCGTAACTTAGGAACCGCTGCATCCCGGAGTCATCCAAAGCTATATGGTAAGGTATCAGATATACCGCTTCGGTTGTAATGTACTTAGCATCGGCATGAGAAGCCGCAAGCCTTCGCATACGCTGCCAGTCAAGGCTAATTGGTTCGTCGCTCGCCAACAGTTGTCCCTGACCGCCGCCATACCATAGATCGACGTACTTGAACTTTGTATGGACCGTATTTAGCAGAACATACAAATCCTCCAGCCGCATATGGTGAAACTGAACCCATTGTTGGAAGATTCCGCCGGGCGCGAGTTTCTGGTGAACAATCGAATAGAAGTCCGATGAATACAGATTGGCCGCCCCGGCAAACCAAATGCTGGTTAGCTCAACCGAGATCACATCGTACTGCTCTCCCGAAAGTGCCAAGGCATTGCGGCCGTCATCGTGTATCACGGTAACGCGCGGATCCTCAAGAATACCACTGTTGGCATCGTGAAAATATGTCTTTGCGGCATACAAAATCGGCTTGGAGATTTCAGCGAGCCGGATCTCTCTGAATCCTGTATCCGCGAGAGCACGGACTGTAACTCCAGTTCCACAACCGATTACAAATGCTTTTTCAGTGCGGGGAGCGGCAAGAGCGGGAAGATAGCCGAAGGAGAACTGCGCGGGCATCTGCTCCGTGTTGTCGCCCTGAAACTTTCCATTCGTCCTCATTTCGATAGTTCCATTTCCAGTGCGAGCTACGGTTACAAAACCGCTTTCCGCATCCTCCCCCATATAAAGCAACGGTTTGAACTCACCCTCGGAATTCAACCCAAAGTAAGTACTGCGGTTGGAAAGCAACAAGGAGGGAGGCCATGAGGGTATTACCAAAACCAGCAAGGCCAAGACGGGGAGGGCGAAACCGAACCTAGACATGAACTGTGCCGGCATCCGTCGATCCTTTGGACTGCGACGGTACACTATCCAGGCAATGACTCCGAGAAGAATGGCCAAACCTTTCAGTGCTAATTCGCTGCCCAAGACAGGAATCAGGACAAAATTGCCCAGTAAAAGTCCCAGCAAGCATCCGAAAGTGTTGATGGCTAAGAGAAAACCCACTCCCCGTCCTTTGCGCTTCGGTGGAACTCCAACCGCGAGCAAACGGGGAAATATGCGCGAAAGGAAAATCCCGACGGGGACAATTAAAAAGCAAGCAACAACCACGCGCGCAATCTCACGAACAAAGAAACTAGGTGAAAACAGCCCTATCGCACTGAACAAAAAAGGAGACAAGGCGTAGAAGGGAATGGAAAGAGCAAGCAAGATGCTTCCCAAAAAAACCAACCAGGACAGCGGGGTTCTTAAATCGGAATCCGGCCTTTCCTCATACCTTGCGGCCAAGTAGAGCGCCAGGAACACCGCGAATAGCATATTGGCGAACGCATATACGCTAGAACCAATCACAGTTGCCAATAGATGAGTCCAGATGATCTCCAAAGCAAACATGATCAGGCCGGAAATAAAGCTGAGAAAACAAACCATGTAAAAAGAAAGAGATTCCATATCGGTGGGGTTTGTCGAGCGAAGCGCTTGAGCCGCCTCAGAATGTGCACCCATATTCTTACTGGAGAGATCCGCAGACCGGAAACGGAAGACGAGAACCACTATGCAGAAGTTGGCGACGCAAGCCAGGATTGTGGCTCCCCAAAGGCCGAGGACAGGCATTAAAATATAGGCAGAAATTATGACTCCTGCCATGCCTCCGAACAAGTTTGCTGCGTAGAGCGAGGAAATCGTGATAGTCTCGGCGGAACGAACGCTTTCGTGCTGCCCGGTGCTGGCGCGAACTCCGAGAGTTAGTACGGGCAGTGTCGCTCCCATAAGAATAGTCATTGGAAGAAGGGCAATAAGTGCAACGATTGCCCGGAATGCGATCGAGGATAGTAGACCGACGATAACCGGGCTGGTAATCAATGTGCTCAGCATTGAGAGATAGACCATGTAAGAAATAAGGCTGCCCACACCGAAAAACGCGATGCCAGCCTCGACAAATATATAGAGGATTAGGCATCTTCGAGGGGTTAGCCTGTCACAGAATAAGCCGGCGAAAAATCCTCCCAAGGCTAAACCCAACATGTACGCGGCGACCACAATCGTCGTGGACAAAAGTGCGCCTCCGAGCAAATAGGAAAATAATTTCTGGAGAACCACCTGATAGATTAGAGCGGCCATACCGGACAATATGGACCAGTAGATTGCCGGGTGGGCTGATTTAAGACGGAATAAGGTGCGGATTGGGCTGGAAGAGTTCATGCCCGAAATTGTTAAGCATTGGACTATGGTCAGTCAAGAACTAACTGGAAACCATCTCATAAAATCCCGAGTTGCATCGAGAGTCATATGAGTTGGACGAAGCAGTGATAGTTTTCGATATAGTCTTCCCGACGCATAACAAGTCGGCGGTAGTGCTGTATCCAAGGAAAGAATCGTTCAACCTCTAGGAAAATCAAAAACCTGATCGGAATTTCCGATAAACGAGATCAGCAAGTTCAGTCTGAGCCGCAACACGTTGAAGCACATTAAGAGTGTCGTGAGTGCGATTTTTACGCTAGCAAAGCAACAGGACTATTTCCATGCAGAGAATCCAGCCCGTAATACTGCAATCAATCCTGGGGCACCTGAGCCGCAAGAAACGTTTGCTTACTCTCTCGTAGAAATCCAGAGTATTCTCTCCCGGCTTCCCGAACCTGGCAGGGACAGCGTTTGCTATCGCTGCATTCATGGGGCTGCGGTATGGAGAGATTCGCGGACTGCTTTGGGAGAATTACCAGAATGAAGCAATACAAGTCACCGCTCTATCTGGAACGGCCGAATATCGGGCCCAAAGACTCGCAAGGGCCGTGCTCCTGTTCCTGTAACTCGGCAAATGGCGGAACGGCTCGAATTACATCGACTACATTGCGGGAATCCACAAGCAGACCCCATCTTCGCTAATGCGCTCGGAAAATCGTTTGCTATTGTCAGCCTTACGAATCGGAACATCCTGCCGTATCTGAACCGCAGCGAATCCTTCGTCATACGAATGTAAGCACGACGGCAACCTAACTACATCAAAACAGCCGCCGCTGATGTCCGGAGAAAAACACATTGCAGAGGCAGCGCATAGCCAGGCGGACACTGATGGGACACTTGAGGCCCTCTTGGGGACCGGTCCCTCAATGATTCGATAGATTGTAAGTTGATTATTTTCAGAAGGATGGCGGAGAGAGGGGGATTCGAACCCCCGGTACAGCTTTAGACCGTACAACGGTTTAGCAAACCGCCGCCTTCAGCCACTCGGCCATCTCTCCGCGTCTGAATGCGATTATACCGGAAGTTGAGTTGGCGCGGCGGCAGGGGCCTAGGAAGGCAGAGAGTTTTGTTGCCTTGCGCGGGTACTTTCTGGGGGCAAAACGCGCACCAAAAGGCTTTACATATAGATAGAGGTTTATTGCACGAAATTGGGTTATTTGGGAAGCGGGGACTTGCCGTCCAGGCATACGCCTTCGGCCCATCTTAAGACAAAATCCAGGAGTCATGGAATAGGGGTTAGAATCGCAGAAATGTTCCACGTGGAACATATTCATTCTTTTGAGTTTATTTCGATGTTTACTACATAATTATCAGCAAGGTTTTGAAAATAAATCAGAGGTCAGAAATCAGGGATCAGGGGTCAGAGATCAGCCACCCCAGCGAGCAACAATCGCTCGCCAGGGACCCCGGCAGGGGTCAGTAAGCTCCGCTCTACGGACTCCTTCTATTTGCGCCGGCGGAGGGGAATTTTCTGGATACCCCTGCTCCCTCTTCGGGGTCGCAGGGGTATCCAGTCCGGAGGGCGTGGGCTGGCGCTCTTACATATTGCAAGTGGCTCAGTTGCGGGAATAGACTAGCTTGCTAGATTCACGTCCATGTTCAAGACAGCGCGATTCAAGGTCCACAATCCGTCACGGCACAAGAGCACGATGCTCTGGTATGCGATGACCCGCTACCACGAGACATTGAAGGACGTACTCGAAAAGACGCTGGCAATCCCTGGTCTGCTAGAGCAAGTTTCAGAACTGGACAGGAAAGAGAAACTTCGTCCCAACAAATTTAAGCTCAGTAAACTCCTTTACACGATTGCTCCGCATGATTGGGAGCTTTCTCCTCTACGTGACTATCTCATCAACGACGCATCCGCAATGCTCATGAGTCACCTGAGTAAGATGTACAAGGGGGAGAACGAATCCAATCCGCCCACGGTATCCAACCTTGACCCTATGTCCGAGGAAGAGTATCGCCAAGCATACAGCGTATTTACAGACCCCGAAGCGAAGCTGACCATCAAACCGCAGCATCAGGAAACGATTGGCAAGGCAATGGAACGAGGCGAGATCCGCGTCGCTAAACGTCTGAGCAAAATCTACACCAATTGGGCCGTCTCACGCGCCGCTGGTCAGATATTGCGCAAGTTGGAAGGCACTCTCCCCCACCCTATCGAATTCACACGCAACGAGATTGGACGTGGTTGCCTGCTTGCCTTTTGCGACGGAAACTACTATCTGCTCGTCCGGCTATTCTCACAAGATCACCGCTATTGCGAGAAGCGCGTACTCAAAGAAGGATTTATCAACTGCAAAACAAAGGAACGTATTGAAGGCAAGAAATATCCCGGCATGATTCTGCCCCTGGAACTGGGCCGCGAATACCATGAACGAGAATATCTCACTCATGGTTCCATCCATAGCGCCAAGCTAATTGTGAAGCGGCGCGAACAACTTGCCTCAGGGGCTAAAGCCCACGTTCGTAATACAGCATTGGCGGCACGACTGAAGTCGTGCCCTGACACAAAGCAAACAGCCGCCTTCAACGCCGATGATTACGACTTTTACGTTCATGCTGCCTTCGAATTCACACCCCCGATCGTGGAGACAGAAACCTTCCTTGGCATCGACCGCGGCGCTGCCAAGATAGGCGCCGCAACCTTAATCGACCGTGAAGGCAAACCGATTGAGACTAATCTCGACCTGGAAGGCACGGCCTTTGCAGCGGAGATGCAGCGATATGAAGAGCAAATCAAGCGGTTGCAACAAAGCGGAAAACAGCGGTCACGTAGATTTTCATTACGCGGAAAGCGCGCCGACATCATTCTAGGCGAATACGCTAATCGCATCGTGGCCATCGCCAAAGAGAACCGCTCCCAGATCGTTATTGAAGCCATTAAAGGCATAACGATGGGACGGTTCCTGAAGCAAAGCCAATTCACCAAGCTCAAGCAGATGCTCACCTACAAAGCAAAGCGTGAAGGTCTGCCCGCGCCGGTCGAGGTTCCTGCGGCTTATACCTCGCAGACCTGCGCACGGTGCGGACACAAGGATGCGGCCAATCGTCCTAAGAAAGACGCAGCCGGAAAAGCGATTCAGGACGTGTTCCTGTGTATGGCTTGCGGCCACAGAGCCAATGCGGATTCCAATGCGAGCCAGATTATTGCATTGCGTGGTCTGCATCAAATTCAAAATGGTGGTAAGTTGTATAAGAAGTTCGATCTCTTTCAACAATGGTTGAAGGAGCTTATCGGCCGGGACGGTTCCATTGCCCCAGGGCAAAGAAATCAGTAGTTTCGCGGCCGGGCACTGGGCGGATAGGCGAATGACGGTATCCTCACGGTTACCGCGTAACCGACCATTCCCTGGTCCGAACAGCCGAGGTGCGTTACCGGAGGGTTTGTGCCCGCCGGTCGGGCTTCGCCCTTGCACCAATATTTGACAAATAAATGGACGAAACAGCGATTTCCAGTGGCGATATTTTCTCTTTTTTTGAGTTCCTCTTGTTTCGATCCCGATTTCTGTCAGCGATTTAGAACTAATCAGCTGTAGAGGGGCGTCCATTCACGGCTGACGGAAACGCGCATAGCGGCACAACCAAAGGAGAACCGCAGTAGAGGGGCGTCCATTCACGGCTGACTGAAACAAGCCCACACCTGACCCGGCTGTGGAAGCCGCTGTAGAGGGGCGTCCATTCACGGCTGACGGAAACTATGCTGACTACTGCTACGCCGGTGATCTGGCTGTAGAGGGGCGTCCATTCACGGCTGACTGAAACCCTGAAAATATTGCACCTAACCCAAGTAAGCTGTAGAGGGGCGTCCATTCACGGCTGACTGAAACCCAGATGCCCCGGCGCTGACGGTCACGCTGGCTGTAGAGGGGCGTCCATTCACGGCTGACTGAAACGTATCGGTATCTTGGCTGCTTCGGTCATTGCTGTAGAGGGGCGTCCATTCACGGCTGACGGAAACTCTAGCGGTCTACCGGGCCGCTGGCCGGTTGCTGTAGAGGGGCGTCCATTCACGGCTGACTAAATCGCTGATAATTTTTTCTTTCGTTCTGTTTTTGGCAGCGACACTTCTTCTATTACCTCAAGAATCTGCGGATAATGAGGATTATCATTCATACGCACACGAAAACCTCGTTGCCGGTGCAACTGAGATCCTATTATTGGATTGCAGTAGGCGAAGTGCTTGGAGACGTAATTACTGGTTTTTTCGTCAAACACCTCAAAAACGAAGCGGTTCTCCCGCGTTTTTCCAACCGTTTTGGAAACTACGATACGCACAACGATTTCCTGGTTTGATGCGGGAAACATCGTAGCTGCACCTTTGATCTTGGCGCGTCCGATTTTTCCTATGACGAGTCCTCGATCCATACGAGGATGACTCTGCGCAGCAGCTTTCGCCAACTTGTCCACTCGCTTCAAAAGCGGGGATGATTTGCCTTGCACCTTGCAAATGTCGATCCGAATTCCAGCCTTTGATTTTGATGTCAAGAATTCTTTCCATAGATCCGAGTTGTCAATAGGCCGTCCAGCAGCGGTACGCCATTTGGCTTTTTGCCAGTATGGCGCTGAAAACTGACCATCCACTACATATTTTGAATCGCTAAATATCAGAACCCTGCTATAACGACGACCGATTTCTTCTTCTTTCACCCATTTCATAGCTCCGACGCAAGCCAGAAGTTCCATCCGATTGTTGGTGCTTTCTTTGAATCCCTGAAACACAACTTCGTATTCGTTCGAGTCATCCGGATACACTACAACGCCAGCATATCCCGATTTTCTTCCTTGATCTAGAAAGCATGATCCATCGACCGAGATTTGAACGGCGTGCGGATCGGTTTTCATTCTATGCAAAGTGTACGCCTTTTTTCGTTTTCAACGGAGCAAAAGCCCGGGCCTGAAGGCGCGCGCAAATTTGCATACCTTCAGGGGCCTAAAGGCACCTGTTCCCTCCGTTTCTGATCATGGGATTGAAACCCTCGGCTCCCTCCGATTCTTTTCCGATGGGCTGAAGCCTCCGACTCCCTCCGTCCCAGTTCCTCCGGAATACGCGATTTTCGAAAAGCATACTTCAGGGGCTAAAGGGATGGGTTTAAACCCATCCCTACCAGCCTGCGTTCATTTTGCGGCATATACGGCAGACAGGGTTAAAACCCTGACCTACCAGTCGTGCCCTGACACGAACTTTCCTCCCACCCATTCCGCAAAAAGCGCGGGATGGATGGGGCGCAGCGCACCCAAATGCACAGCGCACCCAAATTATGTGGAGAGATGGCCTATCGGCTTCCTCAGTTCTGCCTCCCTGAGAGCGGCGAGTTGGCGGTGAAGATGATCGCATCCTCGGAGGTTGTCGCTTAGAATTAATCTATGTGCGGAATTGTCGGTTATGTTGGTCCCAAGAAGGTTGTTCCGGTGATTATTGAAGGGCTGCGGCGGCTGGAGTACCGCGGCTACGACTCGGCGGGGATCGCCGTGGGCTCGCCTACCAGCAAGACGCTGGAGGTGCGGCGCGCGCCTGGCAAGCTGGGGAACCTGGAAGAGGTTTTGCGCGAGCATCCGCTCACGGGCACCTTCGGCATCGGACATACTCGCTGGGCTACGCATGGGCGGCCCACGGAAGAGAACGCGCACCCGCATCGGGATTGCACGGGGCGCATCGTGGTAGTGCATAACGGGATTGTGGAGAATTACCTGGAGCTGAAACGCGAGCTGACGGCGCAGGGGCACAAGTTCGTCACCGAGACGGACACGGAGATCATTGCGCACCTCATAGAACAAGTGCAGAAGGAAGCCGAGAAGGCCGGCAAGCCGATTCCGCTGGAAGTCGCCGTGCGGCGCGCCGTGAAGCGGCTGACAGGGGCCTTTGCGCTGGGGGTTCTGTCGGCCGCCGAGCCGGACAAAATTGTGGCCGCGCGCTTTGGTCCGCCGGTGGTGATCGGCGTGGGTGAAGGCGAGTCGTTTGTGGCCTCCGACGTGCCCGGCATTTTGCAACACACGCGCAACATTTATTTTCTGGCCGATGGGGACATGGCCGTACTGACATTGGCCGGCGTGGCGCTGACGGACTTTGACGGCAAGCCCGTGCAGCGCGAGATCACGCACGTTCAGTGGGACCCTATCCAGGCGGAAAAGGGCGGCTACAAGCATTTCATGCTCAAGGAGATCTGGGAGCAGCCGCGGGCCGTGAACGACACTACGCTGGGGCGCGTCTCGCTGGACTCGGGCAAGGTCTACCTGGGCGAGATGAAGTTGAGCGACGAGGAGCTGGCCCGAGCAGACAGCATCAACATCGCGGCCTGCGGGACAAGCTGGCACGCGGCGCTGACGGGAAAATACATGATCGAGCGTCTGGCGCGGCTGCCGGTGGACGTGGACTACGCCAGCGAATATCGCTATCGCAATCCGATTCCCGACGCCAAGGCGCTGGGGCTGCTGATCACGCAATCCGGCGAGACGGCCGACACGCTGGCGGCGCAGCGCGAGATGATTTCGCTGGGATCGAAGACTGTGGCCATCTGCAACGTGGTGGACGCCATGGTGGCGCGCGAGGCGCACGGATCCATTTACACGCACGCCGGGCCGGAGATCGGCGTGGCTTCGACGAAGGCGTTCACGGCGCAACTGACGGCGTTGTTTTTGCTGGCGCTGAAGCTGGGGCAACTGCGCGGCGCGCTCGATCTGGGGCAGTCGGTAAGGCTGATTGAGGAGTTGAGCCGCATTCCCGGCAAGATTGAAGAGGTGTTGCGCTCCTGCACGGCGCAGTGCGAGCAACTGGCCAAGGTGTTTTCTACCTCGCGCGACTTTCTCTATCTGGGCCGCGGCATCCACTTCCCCGTCGCGCTGGAAGGCGCGCTGAAGCTGAAGGAGATTTCTTATATTCATGCCGAGGGCTATCCGGCGGGGGAGATGAAGCATGGACCCAACGCGCTGATTGATGAAACCCTTCCGGTGGTGGTGCTGGCGACGAGAGACGAGAGCGATCCCGCGTCAAAACAGAGGTATGAGAAGACCCTCTCGAATATTCAGGAGGTGACCGCGCGGTCGGGGCGGGTGATTGCCGTAGCCACCGAAGGCGACAAGATAATCGGCGGCCTGGTGGAGCACGTGATTCCCATTCCTCCGACCATCGAGCTGCTTGTGCCGCTGATCGAGATTGTGCCATTGCAACTGCTGGCTTATTACATCGCCGTGCGCCGCGGCTGCGACGTGGACCAGCCGAGGAATCTGGCCAAGTCAGTCACCGTGGAGTAATTTTCTAATTTTTGTTGCCGATAACTCTGGAGAGGAGGACGAAAAGTTGTCAGAGATTGCACAACACGACACTGTTCTTCCTTCGGGGGAATCTGGGAGAGATTGCACATTGGAAAGTCAATTGGCGCAGAAGTGGTTTGCCGTCTACACCTCGCCCCGCCATGAGAAGAGCGTGAGTCATTACATGGGCCTGAGGGGAATTGAGCATTATCTGCCCCTTTATAAAACGCAGCGCAAGTGGAAAAACGGCTTGAATGTGACGCTGGATCTTCCCTTGTTCCCCGGTTATATTTTTGTCCACATCGGCCAGAGAGAGCGCGTACGGGTGCTGCAAGTACCGGGGGTATTGAGCATTGTGGGCGGCACGGGCGGCCAGCCGGCATCGCTGCCCGAGGCAGAGATCAACGCACTGCGCTCGGGGCTTCCGCTGCGCAACGCCGAACCACACGCTTTGCTGACTGTGGGGCAACGGGTTCGCATACGATCCGGCGCACTGGCGGGGATGGAAGGATTGATGGTGCGGCGGAAAAACAGCCTGCGCGTGGTGCTCACGATGGAGCTCATTCAGCGAAGCGTGGCCGTAGAGGTGGATGAAACGGAGCTGGAGACTCTGGATCAAGAGAGCTCCAGCGGCAGAGAGTTAAACGGCAGCCTGATTTCAAAAAAACGTTACTGAACAATCGCTACTTTTTCTCCACATCCGCGGGCGGAACCGCTCCGGGGAAGATGCCTTCGAGGGGGGCGCGCTTTTTGTCTTCCTGATCGGGCTGCGGCAGGGGCTTGCGCGGCAGCATCTGGTCGCGCTGCGCCGCGTTCCAGAGGAAGATGGCCTCGACGGTGGCAATCTGCTTCAGGTCAGCAGGTTGCAGCCGTTCGTAGACATCCTCGTTGGAGTGGTGGGTGCGCGATTCGTAGTCCAGCATCTCCTGGACGAACTGGAAGCCGGGAATGCCCACCGCGTCAAAGCTGAGGTGATCCGTGCCGCCGGTGTTGCGGTTGGTGACGACGGTGACGCCAAGGTCCTTGAGCGGGGCAATCCACTGGGCGAAGATGGGCGCTATGGCCGCATTACCCTGCGTGTAGATGCCGCGAATTTTGCCGGTGCCATTGTCCACGTTGAAGTAGGCGGAGATGAGCTTCTGCTCCGGTTTCACTTCGAGCGGCCCGGCAGCGCGGCGCATGAACTCGGGCAGCAGCAACTGGTCGGGCGCGGTGGAGAGTTTGGCCGAGCCGAAGTGGATGGTGCAGTAGCCCTTGGAGCCGTAGATGCCTTGTTCCTCGCCGGTCCACAGGGCGATGCGGATGGTGCGCCGCGGCTTCACGTCCAGCGCCTTCAAGATGCGCACGGCCTCCATGGCCACGATGGTTCCCGCGCCGTTGTCGGTGGCGCCGGTGCCGGCTATCCAGCTATCCAGGTGGCCGCCCACCATCACCACCTGATCTTTCAGTTTGGGGTCAGTGCCGGGAATCTCGGCCACCGTGTCGTAGCCGTGTTCATGCTCGCCGGTGAACTTGGTTTCAACGTCTATCTCCACGCTGACCGGAGCGTGAGCCTGAGTAAGCCGGTAGAGACGACCGTAGCTCTCGATAGCTGCCACCACTACGGGAATCTTCACCCGCTTGTCGGCTAAATAGGGCGTGCGCCCCAGCGTAGCGCCGTTGTCGTCGAAGATGGTGCCGCCCGAGCCGCCGCCGTTCTTGCCGTCACGGCTGGGTTCAATGACAGCGGCCACTTTTTCGCTGGCCAGGAACTGGCCAATGGTTTCGAGCAAACGCGACCGCTCTTGACGTTCGCGCATGCGCGCTTGCATCTCCGGAGAAAGACCACCCGTGCCTGCGTTTACGGGAAACTCGGCGATGGCGTCGAGATCTGTATTGGTGTAACGCTCGAAGAGCGGCTTGTCGACTGGCGGAACTTCACGCATGGCGCCCAGCAAAACCACTTTGCCGGCCAGCTTACCCTTGTATTGATCGATGTCCTTTTCGGTCTGGATGTTGACGAAGACCACATCGCCAGTGACCGGGCCGGGGGTGGGGGGAGACCAGGGCGTAGCCTGCACAATCAGCACCGCTGTGTCCGGCGTAACCATGCGCGCCCAGGTGTTCAACTGCTGCCAGCCCATGCCGAATTCGCCCCAATCCTCCAAACGCGCGTTTTCCAGGCCGATTTTGGTGAGCGTGTCGCGGGTCCAGGCGTTGGCTTTGGCCAGGTTGGGCGAGCCGGTCAGACGCGGGCCGATGCCGTCCACCAGCGCGGTGGCAAACTCCATCACGTGCGAGTGGTTCAACCCCTCGTCGCGAATCCGCTGATACATGGCCAGATCGAGCGTCTCGGAGACGGGCTGCACCTCGGTGTAGGGGTCGGCGGCCATCGGAGCGGGGGCGGGCTTGGGCTTGTTGGCGGCGTGCAGAGAGAGCGAGGCGGCCAATAGCAGCAGGGGGAGGAAGCGAAGGGTTTTCATGGACATTTGAAGGTTCTCCGTTCGGGCGGGATGGAAGATCGCTGGTGAAATTGTAAGTCACGACCCCCAGGGGAACTGTTCTGTCGTACTACGGATGGGCTATATTGTCTACGTACCGGACTGGGATGCGCGGCTGTTCCCCGACTGCTAAGGACGTGCTCTCAGGAATGCACACGCCGGCACGCGGCTGCCAGCGGCCAGGAGGTTCTGATGAAGATTACCGACACGATTGGATTGGTGCTGAAGCACAAAGACAATAACAGAGTCCTGACGATAGCGCCAGAACAGACGGTTTACGAGGCGATCAAGATGATGTCCGAGCACAACGTCGGCGCTCTGCTGGTGCTCTCCAATCAGCGACTGGTGGGCATCCTGTCGGAGCGCGACTATGCGCGCAAGTGTGACCTGAAGGACCACCTTGCCAAAGAAACCAAGGTCCAGCAGATTATGTCCAGCCCTGTAGTCTTCGTGAGCCCGGAGCAGACCGTGGATGAATGCATGAGCTTGATGACGGAACGGCATTTCCGCCATTTGCCGGTGTTGCAGGGTGAGAAGGTGGTGGGCGTGATCTCCATCGGCGACCTGGTGAAATGCGTGATCTCCGGCCAGGAGCAAGTCATTCAGGCGTTAGAGGGCTACATTACGGGAGCGTATCCGGGATAGCAGAGATATCCATTATTCCCTTACTGGCCGATCCATGCGAAGTTCAGGGCAGATTGACGAGGATTCCCAGAGCCGCAGCAACTTTTTTCAAGGCGCTGTCGCGAGACCACAACTGCGTCCCCGGCGTCATCAGACAGGAGGCGATCAGATGAGCGTCTGTGAGGCCAATGCCCTTTGAGTAGAGAGTGTGAGCTTCAATCATGTGCCGCACTTCACTGAGCGTGGCCATGGTGACTTCGAGTAACGCTTCCAGATCGTCCAGCCTCTTTTGCCTGTTATGCAGGGAACCTAACGAAATTTCCGCAACAATGAAGGGATGCATCACGATCTGCCCGCCGCCGAGGAGTCGTTCCATCTCCGAGTTGCGGTTGCGAAGATGGTCAACCCAGATGGATGTGTCAGCCAGGATCACAGATTGTCAGCTCTTGTGCGCTTGATGTCTTCTAAATCCGGCTCCGACCCCCCAACCGCCGCAAGCCGGCGTGAAGCCTCCAGGTGAATTAAAGCCTTCAGGGCTTTGCGGAGCAAGGCCGTTCTCTCGGTTACGCCTGTAAACTCCTGAGCCTTTTGGATTAAATCGTCATCGAGCGCCACAGTTGCTCTCATAAAACCCCCACAGCACCAATATTATCACCAAATAGTGATAAATATGGTTCTTTCTAGCTTGTCAGGTTGTAGATCAGGCCGAATGGGTCCTTGACGTAGCATCTGGGGAAATCCTGCTCATCCTTGATGACTTCACAGCCGTTCTTGATGAGACGAGCCTTGGCGCCTTCCACACTGTCTACTGTGACTTCCAGGACCGGTCCCAGCGCCGGGCCGCGCTCGATGAACAGGTTGATGTGCCGGCCATGAAGGCTGATCATCTGCGGTTCTTCGCCGGTGATCTCGAAACCGAGATGGTCGACATAGAAGGCAGCGGCCTTCTTGGGGTCTGGCGCTTGAATAAGAATGTCTGAACCAAAGGTATTTGCCATAAGGGCCTCCTTGTTCCCGCGAGATTATCACGTGGACTTGGAGGCTGTCCCACTCCAGAAGTCAATATTAGCCGCGTTTCTTTCCTCCAGGACGATTGCCGAAGGGGCGCGATCCAGAGCGATTGGTTCCTGAACTGCCGGGTTTGCCTTTGAAACCGGATTTGGAGAAGCTGCCGGGTTTGGGCTTGAAGTGCGAGCCGGAAGCGGGCTTGCCGGGGCCATAGCGAGGCTTTGGCTTCCAGCCAGGGCTGGAGTTGCTTTTGGGACGCGCGCCACCTGCGCGGGGTTTGCCAGTGCTGATGGTGAAGGGGCGAGTTGGGCCTGTGATCTCCTCGATGTGAAGGTTGGGCGGGCGAACCGGGCCAAGGTCGTCGTTAAAAACGCGGGCTTCGCGGCGGGACGGGAAAGGGCGCTTGTAGTCTGGCCGGGCCGCGCGGTCGTCTTTCTTCCAGGCGGGACGAGAGGCTGGCCGGGCAGGCGTGTGATCAAATCTGCGGCCAGAGGAGGGGCGGAATCCCTCACCAGTTGAACGCGCAGGACGCTCCGGCTTCTTCCAGGCGGGTTTGGCAGTGAAGGGACGGCCTGGGCCGAGACGGCTTTCGCCGGTTGAGCCAGCGGTAAAGCGCGCCGGTGGACGGGATGGGCGATTGTCTTTCTTCCAGGCGGGGCTGGGGGCTGGCCGGGCCGATGGACGCTCAAAGCTGCGACCAGCGGCGGGTCGGAATCCCTCGCCTGCCGCACGAGTCGGCCGGAAGGGCTTGGCTGCCCTCTTGTCGAAGGAGCCTGTCGGGCGGGTGGGACGGAAGAGTTTGTTGGCTTCGCCGCTGGCGAAAGAGTCCGCGGGGCGGGCGGGGCGACTTGTTCGGTCTGTCCGGTTTGTCCGGTCCCTGTCTGCGCCAAATTTCTTGGGACGAAATTCGCTGGGGCGGGCGATGCCGAATTTCTTGGGGCGAAATTCGCCGGGGCGGCCGGCCGCGGGCGCAAACCTCTCCGGCGGATGGGCGGGGTGGTCTTCTTTCTTCCAGGCTGGGCGGCCGGTGGGCTTGGGGAGGACTGTGGGCAGCAGGCCCGCGTCGAGGAGGTTGCGGCGGCGGAGGTCTTTGGATTTGGGCGTGCGCAGCGTGCCTTCGGCGGCCTGACGCAGTGCGGCTAGTTCTTGCGGTTGAAGTTCACGCAGGCTGCCCGGCTCCTGGTCGAGAACCAGAGGGCCGTAGCCGACGCGGCGGATTTTTTCGACAAAATGGCCGATCTCCTCGAACATTTTGCGCAGTTCGCGGTTGCGGCCCTCGATGAGAACAACTTCGTACCAGGGATTGTCGCCCTGGCGGACCTGGCGAATGCGGGCCGGAGAGGTGCGAACTTGTGGCGAGCCAGGCTTGCCGCGCCCAATGGCGACGCCGCTGCGCAGAATGTTGAGTTCGGCTTCGGTGGGCTGGCCGGAGACTTTGACGAGGTAGGTTTTTTCCACGCCGGAGGAGGCCTTGGTGAGACGGTTGGCGAGTTCGCCGTCGTTGGTGACGACGAGAAGGCCTTCGCTGAGGTAGTCGAGACGGCCGACGGGATAGAGGCGCTCCTTCATTTTGTCGAAGAACTGCATCACCGTGGGGCGGCCCTCGGGATCTTTGACGGTGGTGACGAAGCCACGAGGTTTGTTGAGGACAAAGTAACGGTGGCGCTCGGGACCCTGGAGCAGTTTGCCGTCGACACGGATGTGGTCGCGGGCGGCGTCGGCCTTGGTGCCCATAACGGTGACCACTTTGCCGTTGACCTGGACGCGGCCCTGCTCGATCATCGCTTCGGCGCCGCGGCGGCTGGCTACGCCGGCGGCAGCAAGGATTTTTTGGAGGCGCTCGAGCTTGGCGGGGGGACGCGGCTGGGACTCGAGCTCGGAGGCGGATTCGGGTTCTGAGCCGGCGTAAGCTTCCAGGATTCCCTCAGGGGCTAAAGCCCCACCTATGTTTTGTTGCGCATGCGGCACGACTGAAGTCGTGCCCTGATACAAAGCCGACTTAGTTTCTAGTATTTTTGCAGCCTGTTCATCAGAAAGCTTGGCCTCGCCGTCGGTCTCATCTCCGATTGGGTCTTCAATTTTGGGGACTTCGGTTTGGGGTACGGCTGCTAACTCCGGTTCAGTCAATTCTGACTTGGGGAGCGCGGTTTTTTTACTCTTAACAAGCTTCTTGGTTGCTGGCTTCTTCGTTACGGACTTCTTCGTTACGG